>Ga0172381_10001826_pt1 | contig 24373 bp, 33 predicted proteins | sample Leawel6488metaG_FD_119754 | JGI IMG/M metagenome (GOLD analysis project Ga0172381, IMG submission 119754) | Leachate microbial communities from a municipal landfill in Southern Ontario, Canada - Leachate well 64-88 metaG | ecosystem: Engineered > Solid waste > Landfill > Unclassified | place... | reverse complement strand
AGAAAAAAGAAATAAAATAAAAATCCGCACTTAACAAACAGCAATACATAGGTACAGAAAAAAACTACCTATAATACTGATTAACAGATACTTTTCCTACAAGTCAAACATCCGTTCAAGAACCATTTTCAATTTGGCTTCAGGAGAAATAGAGTTATCAGACATACATCTACACCAAACAATTCTTTCATTACTAGACATTTAATCACAAAAGAAAAATCTGATTAAGGAGCCTTAATTTCTCTAACTTTCTTAGGCAACGCAAACGCAACCAAGGCGCCAATAGACAAGGCAATTCCGCTTGATATGAACTGCATCAATGTAGTCCACTCAGAGAAACCAAGAAACTGTACCGTCACCAGCCATTCCCAGCTTCCAGTCGGAAAGACACCGCCACTCCAGAGCCCGAAATAAACAAGGTCCTGAGTACCAGACAAACAAAACGCCTCAGCCAACACAACAAAGCGCCAACTCCGACTATAAAGACCCAAGCAGACAATCACAACTTGATAAAGCGCCGAGTACATCACCGTGTAAGGCCAGTACCAGTCACCCGAATACTGCAAATTATACCAATACAACGTCGAATTAACCAAGAAATCTAGACCCGTAAATAACAAAACAGCAACAACAAACACGCTGACAGCAATTAGGATTCTTTGGTTACGCTTAAGCATTGGAGCTCTACAAGAAAAAAGAGGCAGCTATATGATTTTAGAAATAGCAGCAGCCAACTCGTCTGATGTGAATTTCTCTAGCCAGACATAACGCCCAGACTTGCTTTGTGGAGTCCAAACAACCCAAGAGGCGTCACGTTTCCGCAATATTCGCTTAGGAATGTTATCTCCCCTATTGAGAGTAATCCCTAAAGGATCGGTGCCTAAAGGCGGTAAAATAACGGCTCCTTTAGATACTCCCTGTCCATCACAAAATTTACAATCAACATAAGACTTCTGATGTTTGCGGCTTCTAATCACTTGACCTTTACCTTTGCAGTGTGGACAGATGAAGTTCATTCAATTCACCAATAGAAAAAGTATCTGTTAAGACAGATTATGTGCGGAGTAACGGCGCTTCCAGCCTTTCCCGCATGGTTTTCTCATAGACCTTGATGTGCCAGTCTTGCAACACAGCAATCAAGTCCTTGGTTCGGTCAAGCGATGGTTCAGGCAATCCGTTGTTGTAATTATCATAACCGACTGCAACAAAGTCAGGCTTTGTACTGACGATAGCATAGGGGAAGTTTTCAGAGAAATCCATAATCGGCTCGATACTCACCATTTTAGCGTGTTTGACTTGCCTCATGGCTTCTATTCGGCTGAATAGTTTGGGAGCAAAACCATTACGACCAATATCGGACTCGATGGTTGCACCAGCAACAGCATTTTTTGGCAGCTTAAATTCTAAGTACCGAATTGGATTTTTAGTCAGCAACAGGAACTTAGCGGGGCTAACCTCAACCATGTTGAGTACCGCTTGAATCATTTCACTTGGGACCCATGAACCAAAGAGGTCAGTCATATCACAGGTAAAGACGAAATCGGTAGGTTTGAAAGTCCGATAACTTTCCTTAGTGTTTAGCGTAGGTTGACCAGTATATTTTTGCATGTTGTACTTTTTGGTTAGTTGTTTAGCCCAACAGTAAGAACACTCATGCTTACATTCGCCACCCAAGGGATTCCAAGTTGTTGTGATAAAAGGGAACATTTTTCCAGCCATATTAATTTCTCCAGTAGAAAAAAGGTTATTCAGGGTCCCGTAACTGTGGGATCGCTGGAACAACCCGCCTCTTAGTCTTTGGAAAGTGTAGATACAACACGTTACCCGGTCTTTGATCAACACACACTTCAGGCGCATACTGGCTCAAGAGCTCGATTAAGTCCTTAATCTGCAGACTCTTATCGCCCAACTCAAACCTGACCTCAGCCAAAACCAGTTTACCGACACCATTAAAGTCATTATCTTTGGCCATACCGATCAACCGTTGAACAACAGACCTCGGGGCTGTCTCGCCCTCAAGCACATTTTTAGGTGCAATCCGCTTAACTGGTTCGGACTTTTTAGACAAGAGGTTTTTTAATTCAGATAGGGTAGGGGTTCCAGCCGAAACTTCCTCAGACCCAGATCGACCAGTTTCAGCCTCATCATCCGGGTGAGTTATAGCTTGCCACCTATCCGCAAGCCAAGCACTTCGAAGGGTCGCTGCATGTTCTTCAGCACTTTCCTTGGATAAACCAAAGTTTGCAGCGCACACTCCAATAATAGTGCTAACGTAGATTGTGGAGTCGGGGGTTATTTGTTTCCTTTTGCAGTATTCAGCTAGCCCGTAAAGGCGTTCTGCTCGATTATACTTTTGACTCATTTTAATTCCTCACTAACTTGAGCTATTGCATAAGTTGGAATTGCGCCTAAATTGAGTGTTGAGCCATCGAAAGATGCTTGGGTATTTAGTTGGCTGAGTTCGCTTGCTTCATAGATAGTTTTTCCGGCTGACACAAAATAGGCATATTTGCATGTTAAAGAAAGCGAATTTGCATCGACTAAGAGACTAACTGGATAACAGTTTTCAATCTCAAGGAAAATAGCGACCTTAGAACCCCATTTTATTTCTGATAAACTCATATTTCGGGTAGCATCGCCATTTATGTAAATCGTCACATTCCCTTGTGGGTAGGCGTGACCAGTAATTTTGTCGACCAATTGATAGTCTAAGCGAGTGACGTTAAGAGGGCGCAATGTAAGAGGACTTGTTGGATTAAGGTAATCCTGAAAGACAAACACAGAATAAAAAATAGCGAGTAACAAGGGTATGCAGACCAAGATAGCTTTTTTCCTTGGGGCAATTTTTGTTTCAGTCATCATGTCATTCTCCTGATAGAAAAAACTCCGCACATAACATTATTTAAGTCAGGTTTATCGGGTTACTGTGATTCAACTTTTTTTTCTTTGAAGTAAGTATCGTAAGAGACTTTAGGTTTTAAATGAGCTATATGGTATTTCCGTTGTTGCTTTTTATAAAAGTCTTGCAGTATATCATTTGCAAGAAAATTTCCTAAAAGAAAAACCACACACCAAGCCCAAGAGTTAAACGGAATAATAGCTAACGAGCCAAACATCATAACGAATCCTAATAGTTCAAGTTTTGTAAGTTTCTTCATTTTTCCATCTCTTAAATCATTTTAACAGATACTTTTTGAAAGATATTCGATGATCCCCAATTTCTTAGCTTGATCAATAGTTAGCGGGAGCTCAGTATCGGATGGCATTAAACCCTCGTTAATTGCATATTGATTTGTGCTTGTCAGTTCGCAATACTCAAGCCAAAGACCAAGATCGAACAACTCATTGGGGGTAATGATTACCTTCATGTTTTTAGGTCCTACTTTGCTTTGATAATTTGATTTGGGATTTCGCTAAATTTATCGTAATAGTCCTTGCAAATCTTAGCTTCTTTTCTAGTTCCGAAAGTGTCAAGGACATACTTTTCTTTAGAGACAGAGTTTGTCGAAATTACAGCATAGGCATAGCGGGTTTGCTCATCGTAGCTATCCATGTTATTGCAGTCTAAGCACCAGATTGAGTTAATCTGGCCGTGAATTGTCTCTACTGCGAGGTTTTGAGAACCACATTTAGAGCATTTAGGGTGCTTCTTTACTTTGATGACCCGTTGAATTTTGGTTTCAGTTTTCGACATATTTCTCACTCTGTTAAATTACTTTAAGTTCGGATTTTTCGATTACTTTTCTGACACCCCAATTTGAGATGCAATAATGCTTAGATGAAATCCTCATTTGTTTGTGATTCGCATAGAATACTGGTAAATTAGTTGGTTGATTTTGGCTTTCAAACCCGCTTGGAAATCTACCGCTACCCATAGGAACATCCCTTAGCAAATCCGAATCTATCAAAGTCTCGGCGCTATCAACATTAAACTCTGAGTCTTCACTAACAATAATATCGTGACCTTGCTTTGTTTTTCCGTTAGCACGAATCCACCAATATACCACAAACTTCGGCATTTTTTCCATCTCTTAATTACGTTTTAGTACGGATTTTTGCTTTTCATCCACTAGATGAGTCCCATGCTTTCTAAGGTGATTCTCTTTAGCCATACCAAGACCTTGAGGGGTAGCTTTTCTCACAACATAATCGCAGTAAGGACATTTCCAGTACATCTACGTTACCTCTTTGATGTTGTTGACCATGATTTCAAAGAATTGTTCGTTTGGCCAATACTTAATTCCGACAATATCAGCCTCTAGCCGGGGAAGACTCCCTTTAGGATACCCAGTTACAAACCATGCCTTTTTGACCCGCAAGAACTTTGTCAGTTCACAGGCGATTTCCCGCAATGGTTCACGATCCACTCGTAAGGCATCGCCAAATAACATGCTTTGCCATCGCTCAGTTACTTGGCGATATTCACTGGTTTTTACCCCTCGCTTAATTTGCTCATATAATGTAAGCTCTGGAAAGTGGTCAGGAAGACCCTCTGGAGCATGAGCAGCAAGATTAAAAATGATGTAATCCTTCAAGCCTTTTTTCGCTTTAGGTATAGGCAAAACTTCGAATTGAGAAGCGCCATAGAAAGTAGGGAATAAGTCCTTATCTGAGAAGCGATATGAGAAGACACGCCCTTTAGGACCATCAAAGGCACTTACCTGAAGAATCTTCACCGTTTTTTGAGTTGGTCTATAGATTACTTTTTGACCAACTGTGAACTCTTGGCCATGCTGGAGAAGTTGACGAGTCATTTACTGTTTTTCCTCCAAGTCAACAATAATCTTGTTGTTTTCTATTCGAGCGTTACGAACAGGCATTGAGTAAGCAGTATAACCGTGTTCTTTACAAGCTACTCTGAGTTTCCAGTCAGCCGATGAGAAAAAGACCCCCATTGCTTCGACTGGTTCTGTGTGTTCCTTAGAGTAACACTGCATTACTGCTTTGCCTCCTTACGCTCCTCGTTCCAGTATGGCGATTTGCATTTTGGGCAAACTTTAGGAATTACTGGATTTCGGGGAATCCATTTGTGGCCACAGCGCTTGCAAGAAAAAGATGGAAGGTTAACCGTCAAGGTTTAGTTCCTCGCTAAGTCTTGGGCTAATTTGTCTAGTTTTAGCTCTTTAACAAGATCATCAATCATTTTGTCATGGCTTGTACGTCTGTTGTAGTCTTGACCGACCTTCCTAATTCTGTGTTCAAGCAGCCATTCAATTACCACAGGGATAGCGTGATTATCGATTGATGATTCTGTCATTAGATCGCCAAACTCTTTTGCTAATCTGACCTTAAGCGGCGTTACCATTTTAATCAAGCCTTACTTATAGTAATACCTTATAGTATATTACCTTAATAAGGTTTGCTATCGCTAACAAGACAGGCATGAAAAAAGGCGCTGTTAAAAGCAATTAACAGAAGAAAATAGAAGGTTAGGGAGAGCCGCCGACAAGTTTCATAGCACCACCACAATGAGGGCAATAACTACGATACTCGCCAGATAAGGCATCTCTTTGAAAACCGCACTCACAGTTTAATCGTCTGGCGCTCTTTCCGTTTGGATTGAAACCATGACGCATTCCACTTGAATGTCGTTGATTACCATAATTTGAACCGCCTCTAGCTCCATAACTCAATCAAATCACCTGTTAATAGAAAAAAGCAAAATAAGCCAATCGAAAGATTGTAGGAAAAAGTATCTGTTAAACAGTATTAACCGAAGAAAAAGAGGTTATTTTTTAGAAATGGTTGTTTCACTCTTCAGCTTGCCGCTTTCAAATTCACGCACCATAACAGTCGCGTTAGATTTCTTTTTAGCTAAAGCAAGAGCTTTCGTCATAGCTTTGTCTTTTGATTTGAAAGCATGACCATAAACGGAATCACCATCTTTATTCATAGCCCATGTAGAGTATGGATAATCCAAAATATTGATTGGTTTGCGTCTCTGACCAGATTTATGTCCTGAATGACGTTGATTCCCATAACCGTGACCACCTTTAGCGCCATAACTCAATCTTCATTACCTCTAAAAGAAAAAAGGAACTTAGGCTTTTCTCAGCTTGAAAGTATTACACTTGAAGCAAGTGTAAGTCTTTAGCTTCTCACCCTTGCGCTCGATGTCTTCCACAAAATCCATTGGTTCAGTACATTTAGGGCATTTAGGTATGGTTTCACTCAAAAGTAATCCTTCCAACGCTCATCATCCTCACTCACAGTATTCATAAACTCTTTGTAGGCACCAGCCCACTTGTCAGCCTCGATGCTAGCGCGGTCCATCTCAGTTTGAGAGTTGCTTGCATTGGCGCTAGCTATCCGTTCAAGATATTCCTTGTTTTCGTCGTAACTCAGTCGATGGTCGATTTCAGCTCGGTCAATCCCGTATTTCTTGGTAAGAGCCAATAGGTGAGCTCTTTCAAGATAAGTCATCTTAGTTTCTTCTTTAGTTTTGTGTTCAACCTTAATTTTGGGCTTCTCAGCTTTATAGACTATTGGTTGACCGTTAGCAAAGGGATTCACAGTTTCTTGGGGTTCAGGCTTGGCTTTCTTGGGTGTATCGACGTCAGGCCAGTCAGAACGCGCCGGGTTTTTCATCCATTCCTCTTTAGTCTTAGCTAACTTTGCTTCGCGTAATGAATCCATTTTTTTAGCCCATTCACTACGACCCTTCTGAGTACAAGAAATAGTTCTGCAGCCACGCTTACGATTATTTCCGTAACCATGACCACCCTTGGCAGAGTAAGACAAAGCTTAAGCCTCAGAAAAGTTTGGCTTGTCCTCGATTCTTCTCAGCGAGTTCCCTTTCTTTTTTCTCAGAAATACCCAGGATGCGGGCTTTCTTGTTAGCCACATCTTTAAAGAAAGCCTGGTTACGCTCAGTCGCTTCGGCTATAGCTTTAGCCTTGAATTTTTCGTTATCTGCAGCGTTAAAGGCTTGATGCGATGAGATAATTTTGCCATAAGGAGTTGCTGTACCACTTGGAACCGCATGAGGACCATCCCAGACCTGAATTACATCATACTTTGGTTTTGCTCGACCATCAACATAAACGGCGTATGAACCGACAGGATAATCTTTGTGCAAGTCATCAAAGCCATAAAAATCTTCAATAACTAGGTTGAAAGCTGGTTTGTCTGGAATATCCATGATTGAAGGTTTAGCCTCTCGTGCCTTCATCTCGTATAATCTTGCAGAAATAGTGTGTGATTTTTTTCCAAAACTATGAGAACCAGAACCGCGATGGCTTTGGTTTCCGTAGCTATGTCCTCCATGTGAATTATAACTCAATAGTTGCAAGCCTCAAAAGAAAAAAGCATAAACTAAGGGGTAGGTCTTGGTTTTTTATCTTTTTGGCTATTTTTATGCCTACGAATTATTGACCTATCCCCAAGGTCAACCTCAAACCTTGCATTTTCCAAGTCCTTGTACGTAACTATATCATCCATATAGTCACCTGTTGTTCCATTATTGAGTGCATCCACAAGATTATTCCGGGCTACCTCAAACACAATTTCCCGACAAATTGCACAAATAGGCACCTTACGACCTAAAACATCAACGTTGAACATAGCGTTCTTTTCAATTTCTTTAGGGTCACCCTCACAAACGATTGGGTCATACCCTATTTTATTGCCAGCGTCTATGACTTCGTTGAGTTTACGGTGGCAAATCCAGCATTTAGGTTCAGCCTTAATTTTTGGTTTGACCAAATTCGAGTACCTCACTAAGATTGTCTTAAAAGAAAAAAGTATCTGTTAATAGCAGTTAAGTTAGGAGAAAATTCTGAATCAGGAGTGTTTATGTCTTCTTTTAGGTCGACCTTTTCCTGATCGAATGCGATACACCCAAATTATATAACCCACTGCCAGCAAAAAGGGAATAGCAATAATATACAAAAGTGGGTCGCCAAGAGACATAACAGTTGGAATCATTCAAATACACACAATAGAAAAATAACTGTTTTTATCACTTAAGAGATTTTCCAGACAAAACAGCATTTATGTTAGGATAAATTATTCCAATTTAGGCTCCTCACTACGCAGCCACTCAAGATCACTTTGAATAGCCGAATCGACCTGAGGAACACCCGTCAAGCCGATCAATGTTTGCAGTTTTGTAGCTGCTGCCCCAAAGCCTTCAGCCCGGACACAATCAAGCAAAGCCTGTTGACGCTCCTCATCAGGCGCCGTAGCAACATAACCATAATCCCTCAGTGAACCTTTAGCCATGTTATCGCCTCCAACAAAATCCCTATTAAAATTACGATTCTGAGCACCCTTACCGAATCTTCTACCGATCCCACTGGACCCTCGGCGCTGATTCCCATAACCCGAATTAGTTCTGCTAGCTGGATAAGCCATTAACTATCACAATAGAAAAAAAGGAAAATTATAGAACAGCTTCATAAACAACATAGAAAGGCAACGTATTACTCGCACGCAATGTACCATCAGCAATCAAAGCAGTCATTTCGCCAGCAGTAAACCCACCGTAATCAACAGGAACATCGCCATCGGGATTAAGCACCGCAACCACATTCAAAGTCAAGCCAGCATCAGAATACGAGAACGGAACATAAACAGCGCCATTACCATCAGCATCAGTCACGCCGGAATCGCACTTCACCCAGAAAGCATCGAGACTACCAGTCTGCACATAGACATCATAGCTCCAGTTATTGTAAGTGCCAGCAATACTGACAGCATGATAATAATACTCAGAGGTAATCATGGGTTCTGCCTGATAACTTGTTGGCGCCCAATAGTAGCTAGAGACATATTCAGTATCTAAACGCTGACTAATCACGAAATCATTAGGGTCAGTAGTTGGGTAAGGCGTAGCTGTTGGGGAGGGGGTTGTTGGTGAGTCATTTGGGAACCAGTTGTTGCTCGGGGGCATGGTAGGGTTAGGGGAGTTATCTCCTGTAGTGTTCTGAGTTACAGATAGGCCAAAGAAGACAGTCAAAAGAATAGCGATGATTGCAGCGACAACAAACACCTTGAAAGTATGAGGATGCTTAGTAAAGTAGCCAACGCCAGCGATACCGCCGAGAAGCACTAAACCGCCAAGCGACAACCAATTATACCAAGGCAAACCAACATACCATAGGGCATTTAGAAAAGTGAAGCTCCATGACGGATGAGGTGGAGAGGGAAAAGAGAAGTTAAGCAAGAAGCCAATAGCACCAAGAAGAAACACTAGAAAAGAAACGACAGCAGCGTAAGACAAGTATTTGTTCTTTTTAGAATTAGATTTGTCGACCAAGATATTTCACCTAGCTAGGAATTACTAGAAAAATAGAAAAAAGAAGGGAAAGTTGAACTTAGAATATACTCTTAATTTTGTTACGCTGCAGCCACAGAGTCAATATGCCGATAGCCAAGACAAAGTGCATCAACAGATAAATCAAAGAGAACGATGTAGAAACCAGAGGCGCCACCATAAAGTAAGCAAAGCCCAACGGAGCAAACAGCATAGCCAAGACACCCAACAGATAGAACTTGTTACTCTTCACCTTACGATACTTAATGAAAAGCAAAAGCAACCCTGCAGCAAACAACGCATTCATGCCAATAACCATTATTTTGAACAGGTTATTGCCTTCAGGCATTACCAAGACGCCAGCGACCAGAAAAGGAGCTAAGATTGCAGAGATTCCGGCAATTAACAGAATAAGAGGTTTAGCCATCACTTTAGATTTAGATTTGGACAATATATTTCACTTAAAAGAAAAATATGGAAATTAGCGGCTTTTACGATGCTTTTTGCGTTTCATCATAATAATGGAAGCTGCACCGAGCACAGCGCCAATACTTGACATCATAGTACCCAAGAACTCAATTGACAGCACAAACGAGAGAGCATCGCCAGTATAGCTATTAGTGTAGAGTGTAATTTTCGGTTCAGAAATAATCCACTCTGCAGGGGAAGGCATCATTGCAAGCCAAGTTAGATTGTCACGGCCCCAACCAAGTAGAGGCATTGCAATCAACACGACAGCACCAATCAGGTAGCCGACTGGATGGCTAAAGAAATGCAGCACCTTCATAAACCAAATTATGCCGACAGCAGCCAAAAAGTAAATCATAGCAGAAACTAGACCAGCAAAGTACAAGCCTAAACCGCCGATCAAAAACATTACGCCGATAAGAATGAACGCTGGAACAACACCGATAACAGTAAAACCCGCAATTCCTAAATCGCTTAAAGACCAACCCATTTCTATTCACTAAAAGAAAAAAGAGGAAAGTAGACTCTGACTCCCAATAGAAAAATTAGTAAGGCTTCAAAACCCGAGACTTAGAAGCACCCTTGCTGAAAAGCAGCTTTATACCTAAAAAGAGTAAACCGAAGGTCCAAATTACGCCAAAAAAGCCGCCGACAGCCCAAGCAGCACCATTCTTGAATAAATCACCAATCAACCATGTGTTAGCACCCACATTATCAATAAGATATGACGCGATTGGTTGAGAAAACGCCATACCAAGAGGATTAAAAATCCAACTTCCTAAAACGCCTAAGTCAGGTATGCCCTTAAGAATAATTCCGGCAAAATTAAAAAATAAACAAGCAACACCGTAAAGAAATGGAACTAAACCGAATTTACCCATTGAGACACAACAAAAGAAAAAAGAGAAACAAATTAATGCTTAAAATTCTTATTAGCCCAACTTGTTTTAGTAATAGCCCAAGCCAAAATAACCGTAACTGCACCAGTCGCAGGAGGCACAATAGAGCTAAGGAACTGCGAAAAATGGGATATAGAACCTAAATAATTGTACCAACCGATGATAAAAACAAACACAACTGCAATTAAGATTAGTGTTGCAACAGTTCCGTTTTTCATTTGTTTTCACTAAAAGAAAAAAGAAAGGTTGAGTTACCAACCAAGCTTCTTCGAGACTAACAGCAAAAAGCTGCTAGCGATTAACCCAAGAATACTACCAACCCAAGCGATTATACGCATATCACCTTTGGGAATCCAGAAAGGTTGCGGTGTAGGTGAAGAAACGGGTGTTGCTGTTGGCGGCGCTGACGGATTATAAGTTGGAGTTGCAGTCGGGGTTGGGCTAGCTGTAGGCGGTATAGTAGGTTGCGTAGTTTCAACTGGAATAGGCGTTGGCTCATCAGTTGGGTACGGTTCAACAGTTGGTTCATTGGTTGGGTTCAGAGTAGGTGAAGGAGTCCAAGGCGCCTCAGTAGGCAAAGAAGTCGTAACAAAGTAAGCAGCAACAGTTAAACCAGAAACAGCAGTCACCTCACAAGGATTTTCATAAACTAAGCCTCGACCCGAAATATCATACTTCTGGAAAACCCGGTTACTATCAGGAACAGCCGTCAAACGCAACACAGCACCACTATTCACAGTAACAGTACCAGTGCCAAGCGGAGAGGTAGTCTTACTAACAGTACCCGAAGCGCCAGAAGACAAATCTTGCCACTCAACCCGACCCATACCACCCAAAGACACCGAAACATCAACAGGATTACTCGGTGCCCCAGTAGGCGAAGGAGTGGCACTATACTTGAAATGAGCAGAAACAGACGTAGCAGCAGACAAAGTAAAAGATGTAACAACATCACGTTTTTCAGCGCCATTAATTTGCCAGTAATCAAACACGCAATTCTGAAGCGACCAAGCATGAAGAGTAATCACGGTTCCAAAAGGATGCTGCAAAGATTTAACTGTATTAGCCCCAACCGTATCCACATTAGCATTAGTTAAAGGCGGCGCCACAGTAACATAGCCAAGACCATCAGTTGAAACCGTCAACACCGCTTGCTGAGTAAAAACCGCCATAGCACTTGTATCCTCAGACAAAGTGATAACAGGGTCTTGATCAGTAACATGAGAACCGTCACCCATAAGCCAATAAGCAAAAACAGAACCACCGCTAGGTCGAGCCCGTAAGTAAACGATTGAATACTGGTCTTTGGTGTAAACTTTGTTACTTTCACCAGAATAAACCTGTACCTCCGAAGTTGTTGGATTTGGACCACAGAAAACATTACCGGGACCAGAAACACCCAAAGTCAAAGTCTTCAACACTTGAGGTGCATAGATTGTAACGGTTAACTCGTAGGTTTGCTGGAATACTGGTTGCCCTTCCTGACCAACATAAACGGCATATAAACTAATCCGATGCACACCTACCCCATTTATGTTAATTAAAGAATAATATGAACCCCCGTCTTCCATCGTCGTAAAAGTAACTACATCACTTAAGTCACCTGTACCAATAGGTTTCCCGTCAAAACTAAAAGACGATTGAAAACCTGCGGGTTGCGGTTCATAAATTATGGGCGCCACATTCATGTTCAAGCGGATATTATCACCGTAGTTTAAATAAAGTTGATTCGGATTAAACCCTGATTCAATATCGAAATTAACTGTGTAGGTATCACCTGTTAGGCTTAAACCGTTAATTTGGGCATAAGTAAGAGAACCAAAAACAGAGAAGCTAGCAAAGAAAATAATAAAAGCGAAAACAGCAAGTTTTCGCCCAGCATGATACGCCAAAGTTTATCTCCTCCGTCGACGCTTGCCGCCTTTCTTAAGAGCATTGACACCGATAGCGACAACGCCAACGAAGACAGCAATTATGACTGCAATTATAGCATACATCAACCAATCAGTGCCGCCCGGAGGGGGAACATACCCTTGAGGTTCAACATAAAGCGTAACTGAGTTGACGCCATTGTGAACATCGCTTGAAGTAGTGGCCGCTTTGTAATCTAAAGTTGCGACGCTAGTAATTGTTACTGGTCCATTGTAGCCTGAAAGATCGAAAGTACATGAGCCACCGCTTGTTATTTGTGTTGGGCTATTCTCACCATATTTACAGACAACAGTAACACCACTGACGGGTTCATTATCACTTTTATCAAGCAAGAACACCGTTACTGATGTTGAACCTACACCTCTTGGAGTTAAAGTGTAGTCGATGCTTGCAGAGTCAGTTATTTTACCATCTTGATCTTTTGCTGTGGCAGTAATTGTTCCGTGAGTTATCGAGTTGGCACCTGTATTGAGAACTTGGAAATACAAAGATTTAGTTTCGCCTTTAGCCATAGTTCCAGTGCCGGCAGAAGCGGGAGTTGTCTGAATTGGGTCGCCATTAGTATAACTCAAAACAACGATACCAGAAGATGCTCTGTCAGAAAGTTGTGTAATATCAACTTTTAACTGTAATGAGTCACCGATTGTACCGCTACCACCAACCCAAGAGATACCAGTAATGTCAAAGTTAGCCATTGGTGATTCAACAACAACTGTATCGGCTAATTCACTGCTGATTTTCATTGTCACAAGGCTTGATGCCGCATAATAAGGCAAGTAAACTTTAAGTTTTAAGTCGCCAGTTATGTCATAGCCATTGTTGAAAGCGTTAAGTTTGCTTGTGCTGATCTGTTCTTGGTGACACTTGTTTTTAAGATAGTTTATTAAGCTTAAACCTGTAGGGTTATATTGACCACCGCTTTTATCTGACCAGATACTTGCATCGAGAGCATGAACAATATAGTTTAAAGAGTCATCTGCTCGGAAGTTACCCGGAAACTCGTTACTTTGAACTGGCACATTTACCCAATCAGCTCGGCAATAGTGACCGTTAGCGCCAGCGTAAGATTGACCGCTTGGCACCTTCTGGACATATCCATCGCCCATAACGGACTTGTAGCTATAGCCACCTCCGAACCAGTAATTAGAGAAACTATCATCAGCAATGTTATAGCTGATTTCATTCATTAAATTCTGGTTTTTCTTAAATATCGTGTCAGCCGAGAAGAAAATTAAGTCACCGAGATCAGGAGGGCTATTGTAGCCAGCAGCAATCTTACCTAAATCTTTAATAACTAACTTTTCGTTTGCATCGCTTGGATTAGTTAATTCTATTGATTGAGTTGTACCTAAAGTATCAACGTCTTTGGTAATTATTGAAGCACCATTTTTTAGAACTTCAATATGGAAAGGTGTGTGAAGCTCCCAGTAGCTTGTGCCCCATTCAAGGTAAGAAACATCAAGTTTGCCGATACCTCCCGACCATGAAGCGGCACCAGTGATTTTGTTTTGGTAATAGCTTGGAGTTGCGGGGTAAATGTTTTTAGCGTTCTGAACTAAGGAACGCTGATAATATGGTTGACCGGGAGTAATTTTAACCGTGATTGTAGAAGTAGGGGTAACTGTTCCGGATGAGCCTGATTTAGCGGCTTCGGCACTGTCAAATTTGTAGTAAGAAACTTGGTCCTCCATATCAGTGACAAGCGTAACTACCCAATACGCATTCACCCAATTACTTCCCGATTGGTAGCCAGTGTTACTGTAAGAGATAGACTGTGCAGATAACACCTGATTAGGCCCCAGTCGAGAGAAACTATCAATGATTGTTGGATCGATATAAGCAGCAGCCGTAAAACTGCCGATAAATAAGAGAATTACAATTAAACCAAGCAATTTACCATGTTTCAAGTGAGCTCACTACCTAAAAGAAAAAACCTAAATCACTTAAGTTTCAACTTTAACCATAAAAATACAGCCGTTAACCCAAAACAGAAACCACTCACAAGTAAAGGAACTAAATAGATAAAGAAATAATAATTCCACGCATTAACCTCTAAATTTGTAATCAATAGGTTAATGATTACTGGTGCTGGTTCACAACCATTAGTCCAGTAGAAACAGCCAAGCATAAAATCGAATGTATTAAAACCTAGACCGCAAAAAACAAGCGAAATAGCAAAGGGTATAACGAGCCATCGGCGTCTTTTCCAAGACATTTTACTGAAAGCTGGCAGAGTCAAAGCAGCACACACACCGCCGATAAACCAAGGCATAAACGCAAAGAATACAAAGGCGATGAAACCGGGAACAATAATATAGTTATTCATGTGCCACTCGTCATGTGCGCGTTCATTAAACCAAGGTTCTGCAACAAAAAAGCTTTGGTCCACACTATAAAGTAGTAGAATTAAGCCAGTTAGGAATAATGCAAGTACAATGGCACTCTTATGTTTCACTTTAAGTCAATAGAAAAATAGTAGAAGGAGGGGGTGACTCGCCACAAAGGGGATTGCGGGTCATCGTCAGGGGATCAAATTGGGCAGGGTACTACTAATAGAAAAAAGAAAAAAAGTATCGGTTAAGACTAATTAACAGCGTTTTTTCTTCTGAGCACTCAGCTTATGCCAATAGATACTGCTTATGTCAAAATCATGCGAATGGGCAGACGCAGCCACAAAGTCAAAAACACACCAATCTTAACCATCCATGAACTACCAGTCGACTACCCCGACCTCGAAAGCACCCTTGCCGATATTTGCCGATTAGTCTACTTCCACCACGATAAGCAGACTCTCTGTGAAATAAGCATCGAGCGACATTTAGCTGGCCGCTACAGAATGGGCATGGTCAACTACAGAGATTCACGCATAAGAACCAACCGAATGCCCGAATTATTTGCCAAAGTTCTCTATAACCATCGAACAGACAACATAAAAATCAAGTCCATCTCTTTTGCGTCGCCAGAGTTCTTTTTCAGGTACAAAGACGGCTACGATGCTAAAATGAATAAGAAATGGGAGCTAAAACCCGTTAACCCTCAAAGCATCTTGCCGGAACTGATTAATCCTGAATCGAAATTCCATAAGAACCTAGCAATCAAGACACCGAACTATGATTTGATGCCTATAGGTGTTTACAGTAGTTTTGAAGAAAGGCATGAGACAATCGGCAGCTACCCAAGTATTCCACATGGCATATATGGATCAGCTAACGATAGCACTGTTGAACAGGATAAGTCCGAGCGGCAAAGCAGAATTAGAGATTGATGCCAAACGATAACGCCACATCTATAGCCTCAAAGCGGTCTGCAAGAGGTTCTTGGCGCTTATCCGTATTTTTCCTTTCCACAGCTAACCACTCACTCCAATATTTCTTTATGTTTGTAAATAGTATGCTTTAACTATATATGTTTTAGGTACAAAAAATTGTTAATTAAATATTTTTCTTTTGTAGCACCGAAGGACTGCCCAAGGGCATCTTGATCAACGGGTTTACGAGTTTTCCCCGATTGACCTTCTCCTCCCTTGAGGCAGCCCCGAGGCTAATTCTAACAAAAACAGAAAAAAAGAGTTAAGCCACTTGAGGCGTATATCTAAAGTAAGCGTCACTCTCATACCGCAAAACTGGCACTTCACTCCAGCTTTTCAGCAAAATCTTAGTATCAAACGCATTCTCATAAGCCCTGAAAATTTCGCGGTTAGTCATGTTCGGCTGGTTAATCATAAAGAAAGGCACCGTTGGCTTAACAACCTGAATACGCTTAGTCAACTGATTCCAGTGGAACCAGAAAAACTCGTCATCAGGAAAAATGCCTTTCTCCATAACAGACGCAACCAAGTCACGCTCACTTTTACCTTCCTTAAGTGCCAAGCTTTCAAGAACCAAGTCACGCTGACTACGACTCCGATCCCCAGACTGAGGCAACTCACGGAAACAAACATTAAACGCTTGAACCTTAACTTCAGTGTTAATTTCAGAGTATTTCTGAGTGCCTAAATCGAAGCTAGTACGCTTCTTTCGCACCTTCTTAATCGTGTTAGTTAACATACCACTACTTTTTGACGTATCTTTGCCAGCAACCGCATAAGTCGACGGCGCTAAATAGCTAGCTTCATCAGCCACAATCCTTGCTGCAGGTTCCTTACAGTTTTCGCGCCAACCAGCAAACTTGTGAAGCAACCCAGTTGCAATCTGAATATCCGCATCAGTGCCATCCTTGTCATCCTCAGTAGTATAGCGGCAAAGGTTTCTAACGTTAACTAAGCCATAATCGCAGTCTGCAGGGTAGCCCATACTAACGGCAATCTTGTTAAGTTCATCGAGCACACCGGGGCTTTCATAGCCATCTTTGACTGCTTGACCTTTATTGTGGAATTTTAAGCCAAAATCCCAAGGCTCACGAATCCTAACTACACGATCATAGATTGTTGGTGGGTTTGCTTCATAGTTGTCTTTAGAGATTTCTTCGCCCTCACGCAGAAAAGTAAGCGTAATAGTTGGAATTGGATGAGGCTTCACACCTGTTAACTCAAGAATCTTTAGCAGCGAACCAGTGCGACCCTTGCAGTGAAAAAGAGGCATCGATGCTAGCGTTAAACTGTTAGATTCATCACCAAGTACGTTGAAGATTAATTCGTGAGCATAATCGAAAGCATAAGCAACATTATTAGCCATGCACGTGCTCTTTCCCTTCCCTGAAGGCGCCACAAAAAGGTTAACAGCGCAATCCTTGTAAGTGGTGAATATAGGCCAATCATCAATAGGCTTCAACACCAAATTCTTTGATAGCTTGCCACTGCTCCAGTAACGATTGTCAAGTTGATAGAAGGGGAAATACTGGATAACTTCTTTGCCGTCTTTAACGATTTTGAGGTATTCAACGGTGCGTCTTGCCCTTTCCTCTCGGGTCACAATTAGAGCTCTTCGAATACGCTCATTCATCGGATTATAGAGAACTGAGAACACCATACGAACCGAATCATAAACCGAATCAGCCCCAGCACAGAACAGTTTGTTAGACATATAACCATACTTGCAAACGTCGATAGCAGCACGAATAACGTCGGTAGCATCATCTAAACCGATACCCGCCAAGTTGCCCCTAACGATAAACATCAATGTCTCTCGCTCTTCTTTGGCCATTCTCATATCGCCGGGATCAAAGTAGTAGAAGATTGAGTCTAAACGATCCTTGAAGTCAGCGTCAATAAACTGGAAAGCATTAACTAACCCATACTGCTTAACCAGAGAAGCCAGCACCTTTTGAAAAGCCGAATAACCCTTAATGTAAGCCTCAGCCAGCATATCCCACGCAACAGACATCAGCACCGCTTCAGGAGTCGGATTAATGTTTAACGCTCTAAGCTGCTTATGCACAAGCAGATAAGTAATTTTGAATTGACCTCTACCGGGGCAACTACATTCCTTTAGGGTTCTATGAGCCAAGGTAGAGATTACTTTTCCACATTTATCACACTTATACCCAAGCATCGCAGCGATTTCGTCTTCACGAAACTTCTCAGGTCTAGAGAGCGATTCTAAACTACACTTTCGAGAAGCTGAGTCAAAGAACGTAAATTTCGAGCTAATTTCATTCACTAACTCAGGCACATCAGGAACAAAGTCAAGGTTATCAAGCCAGAAGATGAAGCCTCCAAGGTTACTTTTGCCACTCATAACCTCAACAAAGCGTTTGCCTAAACTGCTTTCCAATACTCGACTGTTTAAGCCAAAATAGCGATCATCACCATTGGCTAACGCAGCTTTGCTCAATTAGGTTTCCCCGGATTAGGCATTTGTTGGCTTGAGCCGCCGCCACCAATGCCGATGGTTCTAAGATAGTCAACGAGCACCATTATACGACCAAAGCCAACGCCATCGCATTCAACGCTGATGTCATCAATGCGGCTTATGAAGAGGCGCGGTAACGTTTCAAGAACCATCTGTTTATAATCGACAGTAGCTTTGTCAACTTTGGGATCGTGACGGGCATCTCTTTGCGGATTAATGGTTTTAAATTTCAGCCTAAAACATGCCTTCACATGCTCATTACGCATGAAGCTAATGCTTTCACTAATTTTATTGCTCATCACATTGAGGCCAACAGGTTTATCGGACTTCTTTTCCGACCAACCCTTGATTGTGTTAGCAATGTTATTGAAAAAAGCGATAACGAACACACCAAGAATTAGACCAGCGCCAACAGTCCAAGGACACTTAGTAAAGTAACAGAGAAGAATAGAACCAATCACACCAGAAATTACAACAGCACCCTTCGCCACAGTTAAGTTAGCGTTTTCAAGCGTTGTATATCGAGCGTTAGGGTCCATAGGATTCGGGTTGTTTATACCTAATTGACCTTCCATACCGAAACTTTTACCGACAGCCTCAACGAGCGTCATCAAAGTATCAGCCCATTCAGACATAAGAAGGTCTAATTTGTTAGTGTCATAAAGAAAGTCTTCGCCAGACAAAATGAACTCTCTAAGAGCTTTTTTAGCGCTCTTCATACCAGTCTTGGCATCGTTAATAATTTTAATTTGTGCTTGAATTTCCTCAGCAACTTGCATCTGACTCATAAATTAATGCCTCCAGCTAATCAAGCCGAACCCAAGAGGTACACCTAACGCAATTCCAGCAATCCAGCCATAAGGCGCTGCAATAGAGTTAGCGAAATACCCGATTAGCAAGCTAGGCAAAATCATAAAAAGATAGGCAGATGCACCCAAGGATTTCTTCATAGATTGAGGAAGATTGCCGTTACCTTCAAGACCCGAAATACAAGTCTTAGCCGCCTCGGTTGTTGTTGTTTTCTCTGCCAAGTCCTCACGTAACTGTTTCAATGCTTCATTTGCTGATGCAATCTCGTCGTCTTTTGCGCGTAGAACTTCCTCTGTGTTGCCCGTTTGAGGAATCATAGGGATAATGGCACCGAGATTCTTCACTTTTTCTATAATATTCTGGTCGGCATCGCTGCTTTTTGCCTCATCCTCGGGGACAAAAATATGAATGTAGACCTTGCCGAGCTCCAAAAGTTTCTTAGGGTATGGTAAGCTGCTAGCCTGACCAGCAACAAGATACTCGTATTGTAAACCTCTGATGTAGCTCCATTGAGCAGTATCAATGTTATGAGCATATTCAGTTAAGAATTTTAGGTGCCGAACTTGGATGATTAAGTGCTTTTGGCCATTCTCTTCCAGCAACAGAACACGGCAGCAATCAGCAAAGTCGAGAGCTTTCAAATCTTTTATAGCTTTCTTGATTGCTGATAACTCTTTTTCGTCAACCCCGTCTTCCAAATTAACTTGTATCTCAGTCTCGCCGCCGTCATTCATAGTTTGGTCGGCATTAGCTACTGCAACAGCAACATTTGATGAGGCAGTAAGTGAATCGATGTCTATGCCTAAACTTTCAGCTTGGATAAAAATTTCGTCACGGAAATCTCTTTGAGCCTTTTCACTGATAAATAAACCCGTTACGTCACTGGTTAAGCCACCTAACTCGATAGCTGTTCCCTCAAAATATTTGAAGGTAAACTTCACCGTTCCAATAGGCTTGCCTAAAACGGGTTTCGCACTTACTTTTTCACGGATTTTTTGAGATGCACCTGTTCTATGAAATCGCTGTAAAGATTTACTCACTCTCGACCCCTTCCAAATCCATTAGCATTCAAATCGTTAATTCTACTGTCCTCATGGCGCTGGTGACGAATAATCAAGAAAATCACAATAGCAATAACTGGAAGACCTATCGCAACCGCAACTAAAGCAGTCTTAGACCAAGTATTGCTCTCAATCAGAAGCTTTTCGTTCTGAGCTTGCATTCTATTATACATCTGCTGATTAGCGGCATTATTAGCATCAGCAATTTCGTCAGCAGAAGGATAAGTCGGCAACTCAAGAACCGTCAGAATAATGTCAAGAGTGAAGCCGCGATTTACACTTACCAAGTTAAGCTCTTGAGGCACCCCATCGCCACCATAAACCGTTAAAGTAATAGTCTGATTAACAACTCGATCATAGAGAACTTGAAAATGCAACTCGTACTCCCCTAACTCCTCGGGGAAAAACGTGATTTGACCAGCAGAATCCCGGCTATCAGTCCAGTCACCATCAGAAGTAACATTAACAGCACATGAAAGACAACTGGCAAAAACCAAGTTAACAGTAGTCCTATTATAAGCAAATAATCTTTGAGGGGCACCCATTGGATTAATGCTGTCAATCCGGTTGCTGTCTACATAAACGTAAGTTGTGTTGCCATCACTAATCGTGCTGTTATCGTCAATGTTGGTGCTGTTTGTCACTGTAGAATTATCATCGTCAGGCGCTTGAGGTATCTGAGTATATGAGGTGATGCCATCGTTTTCGTCAGCAACCGCAACATTTAGTAAACTAGCAAAAACGGAGCAAACAACCAAAAAAGCCATCATTGACACAAAGATTCATTGTTTAAACATCTTGGAAAATACTCTCCTCTTTTTCTTTTCCTTTGGCTTCCTCTGGAACCTCAAACTCCAAGCCCTTCGGATAACGAAACACAATTTCATCGTTGAAAATATGTTCATCACCAGTTAAGGTTGTAACCTTACAACCGGGAGGAAAAGACTTAGAAATCAAGGCTCCAGAAGATACAGCCACAGGCTTCTTCTCGGAGGACAAATTACTAGGAATAGACTCAGCAGTTGACTTAGGCTTAGAAACGTGGCTAGCAGACATTACGACAAAGCATAAGCCAGCAGCGACCCCGAAGCCGAACGCAACAAGCATTAAATTTGAGGATAAAATATTCTTGGCAGCTATAACACCGCTATAAACATTCAACCCAAGCACTATTAAGCAAAAGATACAGGAAGCAACACAAAGAGCACCAGCAACACCAAAAACAACTCTACGACTCACTTTTAGCGCCCTCCTCAGTTTTTAACGCCTTCAACCTATCCGCATACTGCTGAATTACTAAATCAACAGCCGCAATTTCTTCCACTGAAGCATGAAGACGAATCAACTCTTCACGGTGAGCACGAAAAACAACCAAGCCAAATGAAGCATCAAAAGTCTTGTTAGGATCAGCATAGTTATCAGCATATTGAACTAACCCGATAAGCCAAGCCCAAAACTTAGTCTTAGAGATACCTTCTTGCTTTTTAGCATCAAGCAACTCAGCAAACTTCTTCGGTATCCGAGTAGAGGTTGTATCTTTTTCTTCACTCAACTGCTAACACAATAGAAAAATGCAAAACATAATATGAATTGCATAAATTTAGGGTACAAAAAAATTATTGGTTTGGAGGAAGGGCAACCCGGGCGCCATTAACCTTCACAAGCGCCTTCACAAGCAAAGACCCCTCCTCCTCCAAAGACTCAGCATCAGCCTTATAGATGTCATCAATGCAGTCAATGAACTTCAGCAGCTTCCGATCAATCTTAAGCTCACTCTGAGCCTTAACAGCCTGACCCGACTTGTCAAAGACACAAAGCAACCTAAAGAACAGTGTATCAACAAATGTATGGAAGTTCAGGTGCTTGTCTCGGCGCTCAACCAGAGGCTTGTACTTGTCGATTTGCAGACCAAGAGTGTTAATCATCGCTTGATCATTGTTGCCTTCGCCAAAGCCATACCGTTTGCAAAGACTAATACCATACACTTTCTCCTTTGCACAGGGGCCCTTGAAAGTTATACCCTTCGTCAAAATAGAGAGCCGACGCAAAGAGTCAAATTGATGCCAAAAGCCACGATAAGCACCCAGCTTAACTTTCCTCACAAAACCATCCACAACACAGTAAGCAAAATGAGTATCCAAGACGCTTTCAGCTTTAACTTTGATAGTTTTGTATTCTTCACGCAATTCTTTATTGTATGGATTGTCTTTGAGTTCAGCTTTGATTTCATCACGCCTCTTTTCCAGTGCTTCAAGTTCAACCAAGCCGTCATCAAAAACAACATTGGAGCAGCTTAAGCCATTAGCCACAGTAAACTGTGCAGCTATTTCGGGAGAAATCTTAGCGAATGCTTGCAAAGGTATGTTATCAGCATTTACAATGTTGTATAAGAAGGGTTTATGATCACGAACTTCTCGGGTGTTATTTGGGTGAAAAGTGCCGCCAGCACCATCAGTATCATTCATAGTAGACACAGGAGCAAAAGTTACGCCGAAGTCAAGGTCTTGGCTGAAAACCTGAAAGTCAGCAAACGAATCAGGAAGCTCCATACCACAAGCAGAACAGGATTTCTTAATCTCGTCTCCGCCACGCTTCGATGTATCAACTAGGCTTGGCATAAAGCAGTTTGGGCAAACCAACTCAGCCGCCATACGAGGATTAAACTGGCCACCACAAACAAGCTTCAAATAGTTTTCTAAGGTACGCTTCATCCGGGCAACCTCGCCAACAAAGCGAATCCCCAGCCCATCACCAAGCATATAGATGTCAGAGACATCCTCAAGCACCCTTAACTTGTAAAGCTGTTGATACTGATCCAAGTTTTCGAGTTTTGTTATTTCACGGTATTCAGGGGAAGCAAGCAATACTGCTTGCTCAAAGTTTTGACGTTCCGATACTTCAACCATATTTTATGCCCTCTCCAACATTACTTTTTTACTTTTTTCTATTAGCAAAGACACGGAGAGAGCAAACGTCTTCTGTGCCCCTCTCTTAAACTGGGTTGGCCAACTCAACCACGAGTTGCCGCCCACTCCTTTGCTAGAATGTAAAGGTTTTCTGCTTAAAAATTTATTGTTTTTAAAGGTTTTATTTGACATACTCATTCATTGCTCCTATTGGTTTTTCATTACTATGAATTTCTTCTGGACCCTGACCCTTAGTGATAGTCTCAACAAGCTTGGCGTTAGACTGAGCAATCGAAAGAACAAGCTTTTTCAATTCCTCATTTTCAACAGATTTAGCAACCAACAAATCCAGTGTTTTCTCATACTTCTCAGACATAAACGCCATAGTCTTTCGGTTTTCGTCTTTGAACTCTAAAAGTAATCTTGAAAGGGAATCCTCGTTTGAGGCTTGATTAATTATCTTATGTTGAATAGCTTGAATGCTCGCTTTCTGGTCAATTAACGAGCCAACCATAGTCTTCTGAGCTTTCTCAATACCAGAAAGTTTGCGATCCTGTTCATGCCCCGCCGCACTCGCCAAGAAGTTATCCATCCCTTGAAGGAACAGATTATCAAGTTGCTGAGGTGACATGTTCTTTCTAACACAATACTCTTGACGTAAACAATCCTCTTTTTCATAGACCCGTTGAACGATTACATCCTTCAAAACATCAAGAGTAGCACAATGCAGAGAACCATCAAAGCTAGCGCCCATTGCGTCACGATTGATTTCGCAACGGGTCAAGAAAAAACCCTCCTTAATAGAACGCCCTAAATGAGCCTCAGCCATCTGCCGCCATTTATCGAGAGCCAACATACACGCAGGGCGATTCAAACCCCGATCATACTTAATCCACCCTGAAATGATGCCACGTTTAGCCCCAAACTGCACAAAAATCTCAGCGCCCCCAACCTCGACAGTATCAGACCAATGCTCAAAATCCCCAGAAACCTCACAATGCAAACGAATATTGTGAACCGCAATCGGCTTCACCGCCACATCGTATGTGAGTTTATCGCAGTAGTAACCCTTCTCTGGGTTACAAATTACGCCGCGATTGGTTAAGTTTCTCAAAAGTGGTCGTATTGTTCCGGGGGAAACCTCAATTTGGTCATATTTAAGGGCTATTTTGGTTCGAATTTGCTCAGGTGTGAGCTTCCAACCATCATCTTGAAGAACTGCAACAATCTTCTTCTCTGTTTTACTTAACTT
>Ga0172381_10001824_pt1 | contig 24375 bp, 31 predicted proteins | sample Leawel6488metaG_FD_119754 | JGI IMG/M metagenome (GOLD analysis project Ga0172381, IMG submission 119754) | Leachate microbial communities from a municipal landfill in Southern Ontario, Canada - Leachate well 64-88 metaG | ecosystem: Engineered > Solid waste > Landfill > Unclassified | place... | reverse complement strand
TCCATTACTCCATGCATTAATCTTTTTAGTATAATTGTTTCTATCTCTTTGTATCAAATCTTCTATTTTAACCATGTTAAATTAAGAGACTTAAACTATTTAAATATTTCGTTTGTTACTACGAAGAAGGGAATAAAGAGGAAGATTTTTAAATTATAAATAGTATACAATAAGATGATCAATAAAGGTATAGAAAATAAAGTAAGGAATGGAATGGAATTTGGTTTTCAAGAATTTAATAAAAGTAAGTTTAACTTAGAAGGAAATCCTATTTTTATTCAAAATGGCCTTATTAAAGAGGAAACTCATTTTGAAGAAATATTTAATTGCATTCGGGAAAAAAAATCATTTTACCTTTTGGCTGGAATAAATCCTTATGTAAAATATCATTTAGGATATAAATTTTTATCTCAGGTAATTAATTATTTTCTGAGTAATGAACATTCAAAGGGATATATCATTATGCCCAAAAGGGAAATTTCTTTGATGGGAAGAAATGAAGACAACAATGAAGAAACAGAAAGTTTTATGAATTTAATAAAAAATAAAGAAAAATTAAACCTGAGGGATGATTCTTTTGAAGGATTAGATGAATTAATCTTTTACATGAGCAAAAGGTATTCCATTCAAAAGATGAAAAAAGCTTTTAAATTAGAAGAGAAAGATAAAGTTAGTAAATATCTTGGAATTTTTTATGCAATTGCTAACTATTTTATTCCCAATATTGAAAATAAAACAAATTTTCCAACTTTAGTTTTAGCAAATAAAAAACATCGCAATTTGATAATGTATGCTAATAATTTATCCAATGATTTGAATTTACAAAAAATTTCTTCAATAATCTTGAAGGACGTGCCTGGAAAAGATGGTTCTTTTAAGATGTCTGCATCAAATAAAAAATCTTTAATCTATTTAGATTCTATAAAAGAAGTTTTTCCAAAAACAATTACTTCAGGGGGATGGACAGAAACAGAGCAATTAGAAAAGGGGGGAAATCCAGAAAGATGTCCCGCCCTCAATATCGGGAAATTTTTTAATGGACAAAATACCATTTTAGAATTGGGAGAGGATTGTAAAAAAGGAAAGAATTGTTCTACATGCAAAGAAAAGGTTTTAAGAGGAATTCTAAAAAAATGAGATTTGCAGTTATCTCTATAAGTTACGATGGGGTTATTAGTCATTATTGCGGAGTTGGAACTATTGCTTATAATATGAGTATAGCAATAGACAAGATTAACCACATTTCAAAAAATAAAATGGATTATTTTATTATAAGTTCAGCAAATAATAAAAATTGTTTAGGATATTCTGGAGAGATAAAAAGAATACAAGAAAATATTGTTAAAAAAAATAATGGTAAAATATTTTTCATAGGGAAAAAACAGAAAAATCAATGGGGAGATATTAACAAATGGAAAGAAGATACCAAAGAAATAGAAAAAATAATTTCCAATCTATCCCCAAATTATAAAAAAGTTTTAATTTTTTTACATGATGTTCCTTTCCTAAGAGTGGCTAAAATTTGTTTGAAAAGACTAAAAAATGTTTTTTTTGTATGGATACCTCACGGAACAGGGGAATTACATGGTAAAGATAGCCTTGATAGAAAATTAAGAATAAAATGGGAAAAAGAAAATTTAGTAAACAATCCAAGATTTAGAGTTGCTTATGTAAGTAATTATATGAAGAAGCATATGAAAGAAAAATATTTTGTTAAAGAGAAACAACTTATTGAATTAAAAAATGGTTTAATAATAGAAGATAAACAAAAAAAAATAAAAAATCCTTTGATTAAACTCATCCCAAAAAATAAGAAATTGATTTTATGTTTCGGAAGAAGTGAACCATATAAAAATTTAGGTTCTCTTCTAAAAGTAATTAGATATTTAGATAATAAGACTTTTATGATAATAATCGCTTCTAATAAAACTTCCCATAATCCAGAAAATATTAAATTAAAGCAAGAGTCTTTAAAATATGATAATTGTTTGGTAATCCCCCATTATATCTCTCAAAAATACATTAAAAACCTCTTAGGAAAATTCAGTTTTCTGGTAATAGTTCCCTCTAAAAAAGAACCTTTTGGGATGATCCCTTCTGAAGTAAGATTATGGGGAAAGAAAAATAATTCTCTTGTTCTTGTTGCACAAAGGGGAGGATTAACTGAACAAGTGATAGATGGAAAAAATGGTTTTTTAATCCACAGCTTTAATCCCAAGAAATTTTCAGAACAAATTAATCAAATCTTCTCCAAAGACAAGAATGAAAGAAGAAAAATTGCACAAGAGGGATATAAATTTGTTAAAGAAAATTATAATTATACAAAAAATTTAAAAAATTTAATAAATACTTTTTTTTATATTTAAAACTATCTTCTCACATCGCCGTTTACATTCGGCTAAGGGGAGTTTATCACTATTTATAACAAAAACATTTTTCCTAAACAGAAAATAAATTTTATAGAACAATTCAGTTTTTATTAAATTCTCTTCAGTTCCCCAAATGTCTTCTGGGGGATGTTTGCTTCTTCTTAAACTTGTTTTTGGAGTATTTTTTAAAAAGATATAATACAATTCCATATTTTTGAAATCTAATTTTTTATCAAATTGCTTCAGTATAAAATCAAAATCTTTTTCTTTGTTTTCTATTTTTCTAGTGAATCCATGTGAAAGTGTAGACAAAAATCCTCTATCAATTAGAATGATTTTGTTTTTTGAATTTTTAGAAATTTTTAATTTATTTATATCACTTTTAACAAAAAAATTTGAATTCTTTCCAAAATGTTTCTCTAATGGAATTTCTTTTCCTAAAGAATCTATAACCTCTCCAATTCTTATACAAAAAGGATATTTATCCTCTAAGTGTTTTGTCATTGTAGTCTTTCCTGAACCAGGTAAACCTTCAAAAAAGATAATTTTTATCATTATAACTCGAATTAATTTTTAATATGTATTCAGAAATCTTATTTTTTGCATCCTTTCTTCTTTTTTGATGTTCTGCAAGAAAATTATTTATTTTCTTAATTGTATATTTTTTTAATTCCCCAGTTGAAAGTTTTCCAGTACGATAATCTTCTTCAATGATTTTTAATTTTTTATCATCTTCTTCAAAGAGAAACTTTAAATATTGAAACGAAATATCAATGTCAGGATTTCCCCCTTTTTTCTTATGTTCTTCAATTGTTGCTTGTCCACCGGAAAAAGCATATTTCTTAATTTTTGTTTCAACCTCCTGAGGAGAATCTGTTGTGAGTATACCTTTAATTGCTTCTGAACTGCTCATTTTCCCAAGTGTTCCTGTTAGAGGGGGCAAGAATGAGCATTGAATACTAGCGGGTTTATCATATCCTAATTTAGGTAATACATCTCTTGTTAACCTAAAATGAGGGTCTTGATCTATTGCATGAGGAATTAGACAGGGAATTTTCTTCTTTTTTAAAACAGAAGGCAAAAAAGAAGGAACTGTCTGCATAGCGGTAAAAAATATAGAGCCAATATTATTTGTATCATTAAAACCGAAACTAGCTTTAATTGTAGAATATGTAATATGTTTAGCTACTCTTATTGCTTGAGGATAAAGTAATCCCGCGTGTTTTGTATCAATAATAAAAAAAGTTTTTTTTGGGTCAAAACCAACAGCAATAACATCAAGCATATTCTCATAAAGCCATTTTTGTACTTCTTCATAAGATAAATTTTTATACATAAATTTTTCATCATCAGTAAATTGAAAATACAATTCAACATCAAATTTTTCTTGTAACCATTTTGCAAAATGCCATACAACAAGATGCCCTATATGTATCTGTCCAGATGGTCCACACCCAGTATATAAAAAAAATTTATTTCCCTTCTTATATTGGTCTAATATCCAATTCAAATCCCTGTTAACAAAGAAGATTCCTCTCGTAAGCATAGGATGAATTTCTCCAGTATATTCTTTTATTTTTTTTAGAATTTTTTCATCAATCCTTTCTAAACCGAATTCTTTAATTAGCTTATTATAATCAATAATCCCTTCGACTTTATAAGGATCTATCGCCATTTTGTTTTTTTTCATATTTATAAAATTCTTTTTTTAATTATAAATCTATCCCTTAACAACACACAACGGCCTCAACCTAGCAACTTTTTTTCCAATTCCTAATTCATCTACAACTTTAACAACTTCATCAATATCTTTGTAGACTCCAGGTGATTCTTCAATTAAAGATTTTATACTTCCAGTTTTTACTTCAATCCCTTTTTTACTCAAATCTTGTTTTACTTTTTCTCCTTGAATTTCTTTTAATGCTTTTCCTCTTCCCATAACTCTCCCTGCTCCATGAACACAAGAACCCCAAGTTAATTCTTCTGCTTTTTTTGTTCCAACTAAAACATAAGATGAAGTTCCCATAGAACCAGGAATTAAAACTGGTTGCCCAACTTTTCTGTATGCAACTGGAACTTCTTTTCTTCCAGGTCCAAAACTTCTAGTCGCACCTTTTCTATGAACACAAATTTGTTTCTTTTTTCCTTCTATAATATGCTCTTCAAACTTTGCAATATTATGACACACTTCATAAACAACTTCTATTTTTATTTTTGGAAAAATATGCACTAAAGTTTCTCTTAACCAATGAGTTATTAACTGCTTATTTGCAAAAGCAAAATTAGCAGCACAATTATGAGCAGAAATATAATCTTTTCCAAGCTGACTTTTTATTGGAGCATTAATTAATTCTCTATCTGGAAGATTTTCAAAACCATATTTTTCCTCCATTTTTTTAATATAATCAGAAGCAACTTGATGACCTAATCCTCGAGAACCACAATGAATCATAATTGTAATTTGTCCCTCTTTTAATCCAAATGCTTTTGCAGTTTTTTCATCAAAAATATTTTCAACATAACCTATCTCAATAAAATGATTTCCTGCACCAAGAGTTCCTAATTGTCCTATTCCTCTTTTTAATGCACGTTCTGAAACTTTATCTGGATTTGCATCTTTGAGTTTTCCTTCTTCTTCTAAATGCAAATAATCTTCTTTTAATCCATATCCTTGCTCCACCATGTATTGAGCTCCTCCTCTTAAAACTTCTTTTATTTTTTTAGAATCTAAATTAAATCTACTTCCTCTTCCTAAACCAGAAGGAATTTTTCTATAAATTGCTTCAACAATTTCTTTTTGTTTTTTTTTCACATCTTCTTTTTTTAGATTTGTTCTTAACAATCTTACAGAACAATCAATATCATAACCAACTCCTCCAGGAGAAATAATTCCTTTATCCATATCAAAAGCAGCAACTCCGCCTATTGGAAAACCATAACCCTGATGAATGTCTGCGAGTGCAATTGACGCTTTCAAAATTCCAGGCAAGCACGCAACATTTTTCACTTGCTCCAAACTTTTATCCTGCTTAACAACTTCCATAATTTTATCAGAAGCATAAACTCTTCCAGGAACATTCATCTTTCCTTCCTTCGGTAATTCATAAATATTTTCTGAGATTTTTTTGAGTTTCATGATTTAATAAAAAATAAGAAGTTTTTATATTTTATTCAAGATAACCTAATGCTTGGTGGTGATATTCCGCATCCTGAAAGTCCCCATCACTTAACATTATTTCAAGTGCATCATAAGCATCACATATTTTTCTTACATTTTCATTTATATCCCAAGTATAATTCATAAAATCATTTAATACCTTCCTAAGTTTCTTTACTTTTTCAGGATGCGAAAACAGAATTTGTGATGCAACTTTAAATAATTAATAAAAACCTATTTCTTTTTTATAGTATCTGAAATAAGTGCTAAGAATATTACAATTGGTCCTAATACAAATGTTATTGCAATTCCAACATTTCTTAAAAATGCAAGAGCAGTATCCGAATCAAATATTTCTGTCAAAGGATATCCAAAAATACCTGCTTCAATTGAAAACAAAATGTATAATATAAATATCAAAAGTCCCACTATCCAAAATTTAGAAAGAAAATATCTTAATTTGTAAGGAAAATATTTCTCCCAGAAAGTTAATGGTTTATTAATTCTTGAACTAGCGAAGATAGCTAAAATCATAAAAGTTGGTGAAGCAAATCCTCCTCCAAAAAGTAACATAAGTATTGTAAGAATAATCAATCCAATTGTTCCTTGCTTTTTGTCAATGAAAAAAATAGCCCAAAAAATAACTAGAATACTTATTGCTGTTGCTAAAATACCTGTTATTAAAAAATTTGGAATAATTGTTAAAGCAGGTTCTCCACCGTGCTCCCAAAATCTTTGTGCTAATCCAATTGCTTCTATTCTTATACCATCTGGAGCAACGTTTCCTTGAAGTATCTCAAAAATGCCATGCACCAAACTAATAATCCCTCCTAAAATAGCAAGACATATTGTAGTTACTTTGATTGCACTAAATTTATTTGAAGACATTGTAACACTCTCTTTTTATTATTGGATATTATAACTTAATAAAACTTATCCCAAATAGAAATTTAATAATAGCAGGATATTTTTTATTTTCATTTAAACATCCAGCACAACTTGGCTAATCCATTTATTTCCTTGTTTCTTCACAAACATATCATTATAAGTTATTGCTTTTATATCAATATGAATTTCATAATCTTTTGCATCATCTCCAAAAACTTCTGCACTTAATTTAAAATCTTTTGCAATTTTCAAATTCTTTATTTTAGAAATAAAAAAATTCTCGCTGTCAAACAAAAATAAAAGTTCCTCTAAAAAATTATACATTAAACTCTCAAAATCTTTTCCTTTAACATTTATCTTAAAAATTTTTCTCGCTTTAACTTTTCCATCATGCATTGAATTAAACATAGCCAATGCAGAATTTTCAAAAACTTTTTCAATCGAATTTCCAAATGCCTGAAACTTTATATCTGCTGTATGCTCGAGGAATTTGAATTTTTGGGCATTTGTTTTATTTTTCATTTTATAAATTATGTTTTAATCTTTGTTTTATTTATTCTTTAAAAAATTCAGGTTCCGAGTAGAAAATTTATATTTCAATTTGTCCAGCAAAATAATTTTAATTGTTTTAATTGATATCCTTCAGTTGTTTCTAGTGTTGTAGTTATTGCAGCTGCGTGGGCATAAACATCTTTTTCTGGATATTCACTTAATTCACAATCATCTTCTAGCCGACAAATTTTCGCTTCACAATCTAAATAATTCGGAGTTCTTGAACCTATTTTATCTTTAATTTCTGTAGGGAAATTCTCATCATTCCATTCAATTGGAGATTCAGCATTCAGAACATAATCTCTTAAAGTATCATTTAATTGAATTTCTCTTAAAATTGCGACTTCAACATCATAAACTTGCGAAGAGATATCTTTTTCTCCAAGATATCCTTTATTAATAACAATTAATAGAACTCCTGCTACTAACAAGATTGCAATAAATGCTTCAACAATTTTAATCCATCCTTTACTATTTTTAATCATAATTTTTGTAAAATTTACCATATTTTAATATTTATAGTACCTAATAAAACATTTGATTCTTTATCAATATATTGCACTGGAATTTCTCTAACTTGAACTTTTGTAGGAATTTCTTTTTCTTTTGTTTCTATTCTTGTTCCATTATTATAAATAAAACTAAAACCAAATTCAGTCCCAGAAGGAATCTTTAATTCATTTCTCAAATTTTCATAACCTCCTTCACTTTCATATTCCTCTAGCAACTCAATTACTTTTTTCTCAAAAACATATCCTTCTTTTAATATTAATCTAATAGAATAACCTACAGGTTCTCCTTCCCATTCTTCATCTTTCTCTAAAGAGCTACAAGGGTTTATTATTGCTTCTTCTAATTCTGGAAATTCTTCTGAATTATATATTTTAAAAAAAACTTTTTCTCCATCTTCTCTATCAATTAATAAATCAGTACTATCTCCTTCAGAAATATTTGATTCAACAATGTTCTCACTTTGATCTTTGACAATTATGAGCGAGTCAATCCCTGCTTCATTTATTAAATTTTCTAAGTTTACACAATTCTGAATAAGAGTTGATTTAGTAATAGCTACTGTGATAGTTGTCAAGTTTGCAGAAACTCTTTCCATCAATTCCTCTTTCAAATAATCTAAATAAGATTCTTTATCTTGTTGTATTCTTATTTCTGGTTCTAAAACTGAATATAAAAAAACTAAGAAAGTTACAAATATTACAAATGATAAAACTATTCCTACATGTGAACCTTTTTTATTTTTATACATTTTATCCTCCAAAAATTAAATTTGCTACAGAAGAAATTAAAAAAGACATTAGCATCAAAGCAAATGAATGTTTTATTCCTGATTTGATACTTCCTTCTGCAAGTTTTCCAATTGCCAATCCACTGAAAAAACCTTGAATTAAAAGCAAATATATAAATGAAATAGATACTTCTTCTTGACTTGTTCCTCCTGTTGTACCTCCAATTCCAAGCGTTCCTGTTTCAGCAATACCTGAAATCATAGGAATTATTTGAAATTGCATAACTAATATAATTATTATAAATACAAAGAAAATAATATATCCTTGAACAATTAATGTAGAAATAGTAGCTTTTCTTTCTTTTTTTAATTTATCTGACATACGTACAGCTTCTGTAACTGATTCAAGAATTTTTCCAATGTCTCCTCCTGCTCGTTCTGCTTGTCCAATTAAAGTTAAAGCTCGAGAAATAGTATTATTGTTTATATCTTTTGCAAATACTTTAAGAGCAGCATTTAATGGAATTCCCAAGGAAATTTGATTGGCTAATTTTTCAACATGAATACTTAATGCTCCATATGATTTATCTTTTATATTCATAATACTTTTACTTATTGGAGTTCCTGTTTTTACACTTTCAACTAAATTTCTTGAAAATTCTAAGAACATTTCTTCTTTTTCATTTGTAATTTTTGTTTCATAAATTACTGAATATACAAAAGGAGAAGCTCCCATTAAGATTCCCAACCCAATCATAAAAAAGAAAAAATTAGTAGTAATAAAAAATAAAGATAAAATTATAATTATTAATGACGAGATAATTCCAATCCAGTGTATTTTTTTCATTTCCATTTTAGTTTATTCTTTTGGTTGTTTTAAATGTAAGAATGTTAAGAAGACAATATTTACTAATGTGACTCCTAAAACCATTATTAAAGTAATCATAGAACTACTAAGCGAAATTCCCAATCCACTTATTTTCATCATCATTAACAAAAGCATCAAAATCATTGGAGCAGCTATAACAACACTAATATATATATCCATAAAAGTTTCAGCAGTTTTTGTATATTTTTCTCTTTCAAGTCTGTAATCAAAAAGCAAACTTTGAGCTCTTTTATTAAAAAAGATTGATAAGTTCCCTCCAGAAGTTATTGTTGTTGCCAAACTATTAAATAATTCTGCAAGTTTTTTACTTGGAGTATTCAGTGCAACATTTCGCAGTGCAGTAACTAAATCATATCCATAAATATTAATTTCATTTATCAATTTGGTAAATTCTTTTTCAAGATAAGGATATTCTTTTGTTGAAATAAGTATACTAAAAATTTTACTGGGCTCAAGCAAAGACCCTGAAATTGCTGACATATGAATTGTTGCAAAAGGTAATTCTTGGTCAATTTGATATTCAGCAGATTTTTTTTCTAATGAAGGATAAAAATACATAAATAAAAATGTTCCAATCGGAATTATAAACAGGACCCAAAAAACTTTCAAAAATCTAATTCCAATATCTTCAGTGACTTTAGTTATAATAGGGAATTCAGCTCCAACATTAAAAAATAAAAGAAACAGGAAAATAATAAATCCTGCAATTGTTACTAAGGAAGTTGTAAACAAAATTAAGGAAATATAACTTGTAGGAGTAAATTGTAAATTCGTTTTTGTCAAATCTCTTTTCACAAGAGCGAACCATTTTTTTTCAATAAGTTTTCTCGATAAATCTGAAAAAAACTTATTTGCTGATTTAATATAAGCACTAGGTTTTTTCTCTTTTTTTTTCACAACCTTTTCTTCTTTTTTCTTTAATCTTTTCAAGGTTTCTTTTTCAAGACCTGAAAGTTTCATACCCTTCAATATTTTTTCTGTAGATCTCTTAAATGGTTGTAATAAATTATTTTTTAATTTTTTTTCTCGTGGAGGAATTTCTAATTCTTTTATTTGTTTTTTTAATTGCAAAGGTTTTGTAAGAGAGATTTTTTCTAATAACTCTCCAAGATTTTCATTTGTTTTTTTCAAAGAATTTTCCAAAATCTTTATTTGAGAAGAAAACATATTTTTTTCTTTTATGTCCTCTGTATTTTTTAAATAATTAAATAGAGAATCTAATTCCTTAATTGTTTTTTTTTCTTTTGAAATTATTTCTTTTAAGCTTGATAATAAATCTTGGTTTTCTTTCATTTAATCACCTCAGAAATTTGTTTTTGAATTTTTAACATAAACTTTTTCGATTTATCAAAATTTTCATAATCTTTTTTATCATAAGCTTTTTCTAATTTTAATTCCGCTTCTCCAATGGAATTAATTAATTGATTAAGAAATGGGATATCCTCTTTTTTTATCATATGCCAAAAAAGCAAACTATCTTATTAAATATTTTGATTAAGATAAATTTAAAGATACTTTTTTATTTTCTAATTAATGAAAGAGAAAAAAAGAGGAATTGAAATTAATATTAAATTATCTAATAAAGCAATTTATACTTTAATTGTAATTGGAATTTTGGCAATTCTTGGAGTTGGAGTTTTTGCTTTGGGAAGTGTTTCTAATCCTGGACATGCGATTTCAGAATTACAAACTTGTGAAGAAGGAGAAACTTTACAAGTGGTAGATGGAGAATGGGATTGTGTGGATAAAAATAATTTTATAGGAGAAATTGTTATAGATGAAGAAGTAGTAATGTGGGAAAGTCCAATATCTATTCAAGGAGCAAGTGGGAATTTAATATGTTCTGCATATCTTCCAAATATTATTTATGGAAGTGGAGTTTGTATTTCTGCATGGAATTCTTTAGATAAAACAATTTCTTGCTCAGATACTTCTTTGGGATATGGTGGAAGATGTTTTTGTCAAGGTCTAAGAAAAAATTGAAAGGATAAAAAATTTTTTCATTCAACACCAAATTCTCTTAAAACTTCTTCAGGTTTTTTATAATATTTATTAATTACTTCTTGAACTTTATCAAATCCAAAAATTTTATTTTGGTATAATTTGTAAATTAATTGAACTCTTCTTCTAAATTCTAAATCAATTTCTTCAACTCTTAGACCATATCTTCTGGAAATCTTCTCAAAAATTTTACTATTTTTTTTAGAATAAAATTGGTCATCTACAGGATTCCATACAAAAGGAGTATTTGTAAGAGCAACTCCGTCAGGCGTAACATTTATTATTTCTACAATTTCTCTAAGTTTTCTTGTTTTTTGTTTGTTAATAATAGCGTGCGTCATAATACAAATACAATCAAGAACATTCATTAAAGTTGGAGAGAGATTTATTGGAGGCGTTTCTAATCTTTTTATAACTGTATCAATAGATTCTGCGTGAATGGTACTAATAGAAGAATGCCCTGAAGCCATTCCCTGAAATAATACAAATGCTTCTTTACCTCTAACTTCTCCAACAATTACATAATCTGGAGTTTGTCTAAAAGAATTTCTCAATAAAGTAAACAAAGTTATATCTTCTTTTCCTCCAACTCCTGCAGTAGTTCTTACAACACTTGGGAGCCAATTTTCTCTTGGAAGATTTAGTTCCCTAGTATCTTCAATGCTTACAACTCTTGCTTCAGGAGGAATAAAAAAAGCAATAGCATTTAACAGAGTAGTTTTTCCAGATGCAGTTCCCCCTGTAACCAAAATATTCATTTTATATTGCACCAACAACCAAAGATAAGCTAGCATTTCTGGACTTAAAGTATTAAAGGATAACAATTGTATAGGAGTCCAAGGAGTTTTAGTAAATTTTCTTATTGTAAATGTTGGACCTTTACTTGTAATATCTTTTGTATAAGTTGCATTTACTCTACTTCCATCTGGTAAACTTCCATCTAAAATAGGTTGAGAATAAGAAATATATTTTCCACATCTTTGTGCAAGTTTCTCAACAAAACTTTCAAGCTTGTCTATATCTCTAAATACAAGATTTGTTTTAATATTTCCATAAATTCTATGAACAATATAAATCGGACTATTTGCTCCATTACATTCAATATCTTCTACAAAATAATCTCTTAATAATGGTTCTACTTCATTAAAACCTATAAAATCTCTGCAAAGATAATAATATATTTTTTTATAAGTTTCATAAGACATATCTATTCCAAGTTCAATTGCTAAAACCTTAAATCTTTTGTCAATATATTCTAGCAATGTCTCTTCAGTTCTTCCAACAATATCATAAAAATTAATGAGGTCCCTCATCGCAGAAATTATTTGTTTTTTATATTCTATTTCTGTTTTGTTTAAGACAGGTTCTTCAATTTCATAAACTAATTCATAAATTTTAGGGTCCCAATAAATATGCACAAAAGTAAATGGAGAGATTAAACAATATCTCACATTAATTTCTGATTTATTCTCTATTTTTTTTAAAGAGGGAATTTGAGGAGAAAAATTTATTAATATTTTCTCATAGTTTTGAATATCTGTTTTTTGTTGTTTCATTCTGTAAAATTCTTCTTTTATTTGGTATCACAATTAATCTGGTTTTGAAATTTTAATGAATTTCAATATCAATTACTGTTCTTTCTTCGCCCCCTTTATTTGAAATAAATAATTGATAAAGAGTTGAAGCTTTACTTATTATTTTTGATTCATCTTTTCCTTGATAAGTTATATTAATTCCTTCGCTATAATCTCTTGTTAAAGTTACCAAATTAAATTTTCCTGTTTTTTCCGTATGAATAATTAAATTTCCATCAGAAACATTTTTTCCTGGTTCACTATAGGTATGTTTACTTTCCATTTCAAAAATAATTAAATCATTTGTCCCATCTATTATTAATGCACCTTTTTTTATTCCCATCTCTATTAATCTTTGATTTCCAGGAGCACCGATTGTTGAAATAGTTGAGTCTATATTTTTAATCATTGCAATAGATTGTTCAATTATTGCTTGATCTTGAAGTTCTTCTATTTTAGGTTTTGCATAAGCCAAAACTAATCCAATCATAACAAAAGCAATTAAAGTATAAATAACTGTTTCAACCCAAACTTGACCTCTACAATTCTTTCTTTTCACACCTCTTTTCTTCATAAAGTGTTAAATATGATTTGGTTTATAATATTTTTGTCTTCAAAAATATTATACATTGAACTTTAAGTGAGGCATATAATATTTTCTTTTACAACTAAATTTTTTAATAAGATAAATAAAAATTTTGTTTTAATAAAAATTTATGCTAATGTTGAGCAATCATCAATCTCTGATAATGAATCAGAAACTTCACATTGTTGTCCATTAACTACTGGAGCAATTTGCATTATGTCTGGTTTTGTTAAAACATCAGTTGTATATGTTAAACCAGAATTTTTTCCAGGAAGTTTGACTTCTCCTCCAGAAGGGTATAATGTTAATCCTATATCTTGGTCTTCGTTTGTTAAGGTGTAACTTTTAGTACTTCCTTCAGAAGAAACAGAAATTATTATTTTATCCAATTCTATATCTTCTACCTTTATTGAAAATTGAAAATGATTTGAAGTAGAATTGTAACATGTATATAAATTATTTATTGTTACTTTATCATAAACTTCAAAACAAGATTCAACACTTCCAATTTGACCTTGAACAATATTTCTTACAACAACCCAAACAATTACCACTATTACCATTACTAATGCAATCATAAGTACAGCTGTAATTACTCCAGATAAACCTCTATTATTTTTTCTAAAAAGATTCTCCTTAAGCAGTTTTAAATTTTTTTCCATTTTAGATGCTAATTTCATATCCATATTGGTCTTCACAAGTATATGTTTTTTTTCCTTCTCCAGAACTTCCTATCAAAACAGGAATTAAAATAATTTTATTTGCACCTTCAATTTCAATAGTTTCAGTAAATGCGCCTCCTTCATTTAATCCTAATTCTGGCCAGTTGGATAAATCTTCAGTTTCATAGCTTCCCTCTTTAAAGATTTTTAATTTCATTTTATATATTGGAATATTTCCTATATTAAGGATGCTTATTTTTCCATCAGAATAACTCGCATCAAAGTTTACATCAGGACAATTAAGTTTTATATTTTTTTCAAATTTTGTTCCTTCCTCTATTACCATTCCTCTAAACCACATAAAAACAATTAATCCAATTGCTACCACCATTGCAATTAATAATACTGTCGCAATAACTGGTGAAATTCCTTTTTTATTTTTGCATTCACCAAAATCTTTTTTTCTCTTTTTCATTATTAAATTATATATTTTATCTTTATAAATTTTTTATTTAACAAACACCTGGACTTTCTCTATCTCCATTAATTATTTGACTAATAAGAAGAGCATCAAGAATATCTATATCTTCATTTTGATAAACATCCCCACAACAAATATTTTCTGGTTCTGGTAATTCTTCAGAATAAATTTTTGCTACAATTATTGCATCTTCATTATCAATATCTTCATCTCCATCTAAATCTCCAATTGCTTGTCCAGTCACACAGGTTATAAGTTCACATTCTCCATTTTCATTAGGAAGATATCCCAACTCACAAGTACATTCATTTTCTTCTCCAGCGTCAATACAATGTTCCCCTCCATCACAGACAACGCCTTCATTTTCTGGAGGTTCCCAAACACTATTACAAGAACTTTCAATAATAATTTTACAATTTATTGTTTCTTTAATTTTTGCATTCCCACAACTTACAAATCTGTTTTTTCCTTTTTCTTCTTGAAATCTTACAGGAAATATTTCTATAGAATAAAGTTGTCCAATATCAGAATTACTTAAATCAAATGAAGAGGTTATTCCTTCGCTGGGTTCAAAAGAATTTGTTGTTCCAAATAAAACAGACCCTCCTTTATCTTTTCCCAAGGGAGTATAACTAGACAAATCAATTGTTGCTAATTCTTGTGTTGAATCATTTGTTCCATGTATAAAATATCCTGCAACATTAAATCTCCCGTTGTTTTTTAAAGTAATATTTAATTCTTTCAAATCGCAATCATAAGAATATTCTTTTAAAAAAATAGAAACTCCTTCTGGACATTCTAATGTTTCTGTAGGAACATATGTTTTTATCCATTGATAAACAATAACTCCCATAACCACAGCAGAAGTTACTAATAGAACATAACCAATCATTATGCTCACACCTTTTTTATTTAATTTAGTATGTTGAAGCATTTTAACTTGTAACCACATATTGTTCTCCTTCAATTTCTTGGGAGATTATAAAATAAAAATTTTCTCCCTGTTCTAAATCAAATTCATAAACAAGGTCTTCTATTGTGATAATAACTTTATCTATCTCTCCATCTTCAGGAAGATATTCTTGTAGTTCTCCAACATCATCAGCTTGAATTATATTAATTCCTTCTCCAATATCTATGTTAATCGTTTTAACTAATTCTTGATATACAATAAAATTAAATTTTTGACTATTCCCAAATAAAAAATATAAATTTTTACCTTCAGAAGCATAATCTGCATAACTTTCTATAAATTCCGTTAAGAATTCTTCCATTTCTTCTTCTTCAAATCCATTATATGTTCCATAATTCAAGACATTTTCACTTTCAATTTTTAATTCATCTCCTAAATTATAAAGTTTGATAACTTCTTTTTTTTGTGTATAATTTTTAATTGCAGCAAAGCCAATAATTACTGCAATGATTATAATTGCCGCAATTAAGTAGAATTGTCCTTTACGATTTTTTGGAAGAAAAGTATATTGAAAGAATCTTTGATTATTTTTTGTTTTATCTTTTGGAAAAAATTTTACTCCTCTTTTATTTTTCATAATTTAATCAATAAAAATGAATTTATTAATGTTTTGAAGATTTTAGAATTATTGAGACGGGATGTAGTAATCCAATGATCCGCCCCAAATCCCCCCATTAGAATCAAATGTTTTTTGTGCTCCAAAATTTTTGTCATCATTTATTGTTAATGTTAATGAACCTGGATTTTGTGCACTTACTGCACTCACTCTTTCTGAATGTCCTGTACAAGTTGTATATTCATCTGACCAGGGTAAACTAACTGGACCTGTAGTTTTATAAAATCCTTCAACCCAATTTCCAGATGAATCTATTCTTCCATAAGTAATATTACTCAAATTAGTAACTCCGTTTCCTCCTTCAACTACAAATTCAATATCTGCCCAACTTCTATGAGGAGTTGGAGTAGGTTTATTTGGTTCATAAGGCAAAGGACATCCTGATAAAATTAAACTTAATCCTCCTGCAATAAATAAATTTTTTACTAATCCCATTTTATTATTTTGTATTTTGTATTTTTAAATATTATTATCTTTCATCCTCTATAGTATTGTTTCCAGAAGAATGAGAACCAACTTCGGTTATACCAATTCCACTTATTCCAAAATATTCTCTTCCTGTTTTAGTATCAATTATTTCATAAATTCCTCTTTTATTGTCATAAGCTAAATCATCTTCAAATGTTCCCACCCTTATAATTTTGTACCTTTCTCCAATTTTTTCTGCAGTTGTTTCCATATTTGTTGCAAATTCTTCTTCTGTTTGCATTTTAATAGTTGTTGTATCTTCACAATTTGCTGCAAGTAAAAAAGGCAATCCTAATGTCAGGACAATTTTTGCTAATTTTTCCCCCATAATTTCTTAATATAATTTTTATTTTTAAATATTATTGTAGGATGAATATTCTTTTAAAATATATCTTATTGTAGAAACGAGCGTTTTTACGAGCAAGTTTTTTTATTTGATTTAAATTGAGTTAGGGCGCGAGCAGAAGATTTGAGAAACCTTTGGTAAATTATGAAGAATATTAATAACAAAAGTAGACCCGAAGGTTTGCCTGTAAAGAACCAAAAAGCTACCTTCATTCTTCCTCGGCTTTGCAACCTGTTAAGCATCTAAACAAATGTTTAGGGCTGCTCCGATCAAGGCCTGACCCATTTCGCATCTGCAAGATCAAAACAGACAAAGCGTCAACGTCCGAATAAAGACTTTTTAACACTCTACTCACTTACCTTCTTGCAGTCTGCCTAAAGTCCGTTTGCAAATGGCAGAGGACTAACCTGCCGACCTGGTCTACAAAATTATAGAATAATTAGAGTATTTAAGGATTTTTATTTTTGGATTTTTTGGCTTTGTAGATTAAGTAGCTTTTGCAAAAAAAGTAAGATAGAATGTGAATCCAGAAAGAATAAGTGTTCCTATTGCTAAAGCCCAAGTAGCCCATACAAGCTTTTTATTTGATTGAATTGTTTTATATCCTATCCAAAGAGAGATATTTCTGTCATCATATCTTTCAGAAATATAAGGAGATTTCTCTAAATCTTTCTTTTCTTTTTTTCTTATATCTTTTATTGACTCATTAAGAAAATCTATAAAATCCATATTCATCATTGTACCAACATATTTTTATACATTATTATATTAAATTGAACAAATTATTAACCTAATTAAATTAATTAAACAATAAAAATGAAAATAAAACAAAACAAATCTTTCTTTCTTATGCAATTTGGAGATACACCTCAACTTAGAGTTTTGGACTTTTTAATAGATAATAATTTTTTTGATTTTCCTATGACAGAAATAGCAAGAGAAAGTAATGTGAGTTATAATTCTATTATTTTATTTTTTAATGATTGGATAAAAAGAGAAATTCTTGTAAAAACAAGAAAAGTTGGGAAATCTGATTATTATAAATTAAATCTTGATAATTCTTTTATTAAAAATTTGATTAAACTTGATTGGATTTTAACAAAGAAAAATATTTCTCCAGAAGAAAAAATTGTTATTTAATTTTTTTAAAATCTATTTTCTCAATTTTCTCTTTCTAAACTCAAGTAAGAGTATTACGCCAATTAAACCAGAAACTAAGATTATTAATGATGGAAGAGCTCCCCCAGAGTTTACAAAATCATTTATTCCTGTAACTGCTCCTGTAATAAAACTAGCAAAATCATTATGAGAGTTTTCATCTGTTTCTTTTTCTGTTTCATCTGTTGTTAAATCTATAATATTATTTTGAGGTGTTTCATCTAAATTTATCACAGGGAATGTTGTTACTTTTTTTCCTCCTGAGGTTGTATGTTGAGTTATTGTAAATTCTCTTTCATTTGATTCATAAATATAATTTCCTCCAACATCTAATAATAATTTCATAGTGTGGGACATTGTAGAGAAATAAGAAGTATCTATTCTTAATTCATATGTGAGGATTCCATTTGAATATCCTTGATTATATCCATAGCCGTATCCATAACCATACCCATAATTATTATATCCATATCCGTAATCATAACCATAGCCGTATCCATATCCATAACCATAATTTGTTGTAGTTGAAATAAGATTAATTGTTATCCCATGTTCTAAACAATTTGAGTTTGTACCATCAACAGAAAAAGAACATAACTCTGCGTCATCCATATAAACAATAATTGGATTTGGCAAAGACATTCTTTCATTACTATTTACTTCAATTGCAAATCTAGTATAGATTATGCTTTTTTCTAGAGGGTTTGAATTAGAAAATTCACCAAGATTTAATACAAAAGCATTTGCAGGTCCTGCGAAAAGAATTAACAATAAAATAATAGAAGTAATAACTAAAGTTGCAATTTTTGATGAATGTTTCTTTGCGTTTTCCTTGATGAAATTCATTTTTATTAAAGTCCTTTTTCTTTTAAAAAGATTTACTTAATTATATCATAAAATGTATTTTTAAATATTTCTATTTAGTTATTACCTCAAAAGAACAACAAATCGTAAGATTTAAAAGTTTAAATTATTTCAAAATGAGATGAAACTTGTAATAAATATTCCTTGTTATAATGAAGAAGAAACTTTACCTTTGGTTTTGAAAGAACTTCCTAAAAAGATTAAAGGAATAGATAAAATAGAAGTTCAGATTGTCGACGATGGTTCTACAGATAAAACTATTGAGGTTGCAAGGGAATTTGGAGTTACAAGAATAATTCGTCATAAAAGGAATAAAGGTCTTGGAATAGCATTTAAGCATGGAGTGGAAGAAGCAATAAATGCAGGAGCAGATATTTTTGTTAATACAGATGCAGATAATCAATATCCTTCTAAATATATTTCTGAATTAGTTAAACCAGTTGTTGAACACAGAGCAGATTTAGTTATAGGAAATAGAAGGCCTTGGAAAGTTAAGCATTTTTCTCCTTTGAAAAGAATTCTTCAGAGATTTGGTAATTGGTTGACAAGAAGTATTTTGGGAAGTAATGTTCCAGATACTGTTTCAGGTTTTAGAGCATATTCAAGAGATGCAATGTTAAGAATAAATGTTGTTACAAAATTTTCTTATGTTCTTGATACAATAATGCAGGCAGTTCAAAAAGATTTGAAAATAGAATCTATAGAGATTGACACAAATCCTCCAACAAGAAAATCAAGATTATTCAAAAATATATTTCAGCATATGAAAAAGTCAGGAGCTAATTTAATTAGAATTTTTTATTTGTATGAACCTTTGAAAACATTTTTGTTTGTTTCAGGTATTTTTTTAATTCCTGCATTAGTTCTTACCTTAAGATATTTTATTATATTAATTATAAATGGAACTAGTAATATTTCTTCATTGACTTCTGCAGGAACTTTTTTTATATTATTTGCATTGTTTATGTTTATGGGAATAATTGCTGATTCAATTAAGACAAACCGAATGCTTACTGAAGAAGTTTTGTATAAGTTAAAGAAGAAAGAGTTTAATGGAGGAGAGTAGGGATGAAAAAAGTTTTATTTGATTATTATATTTTTATTGATTACTCTGAAAATTTTTTAGGATATATGATTGTAGAAAAAAATAAATTATATAGTTTTATACCTAAGATATCAAAGTTCGCTCACTATAAAGAATTAAAATGCAAATCTTCTTATTTAAAATCAATAAAGTCAAGGATAAAAAAAGAGAGAATAATTCAAGATATTTTAAAAGTAAAAATAAAAGAGATTAGAGAAACTCCAGAGATTTATGCAGATTTAGTTGAATTTCTTCATAAACATAATAATTGTTTAATTTTTATTTCTGTGGACAATAAACAATATTCAAATTTTGAAAGGCTTGTTAAAAATCTTGATGGAGAAAATAAAAAGATTGTCAAGGAAAGCCAATTAAAAAAAGACTCCAAGGAATATAGGATGAGTTTGGTCTTAGATACTTTGTTAAATATAAAGAGGTTAAAATGTTAAAGAATAATTTAAATGAGGTAAGAAGGTCCGTCAATCCTACTAACCGTGTCAAGCACGGGATTCGTCAGGTCCTATTCCCTCATCAAAATATGAGTGGATATTCTTATTTAAATCTTGCTATTTGCGAAAATAAATTGAAGAAGAAAGAGTTTAACAGGGGGATTTGAGGATGAAGATTTCTATGATTTCGACTTTGCCACCCATCAAAGGTTTAAGTCCTTACACTTTGAATTTAATTAAAGACCTTTCTAAAAAATGTGAAATTGATTTTTATGGGTTTAAGAAAATTTATCCAGAGTTTTTTTATCCAGGAGGAACTAAAACAAATGAAGAAGAACCAAAAATAAAAAATGTAAACATTATGAATTATCTAAAATGGTATAACTTTTTCTCTTGGATAAAAACAGGCTTTCAAATTGATACAGAAATTATCCATGCTCAATGGTGGAGTTGGCTTTTAGCCCCAATTTACTCAACAATATTAAAGATAGCTAAATTCAGAGGGAAGAAGATAATAATGACTATCCATAATGTTAAGCCCCATGAAAAATCTTGGATTAAAAATAAACTTAATAGTTCTGTAATAAACTTAGCAGATGAATATATTGTGCATTCAGAAGACAATAAAAAACAATTTTTGGATTTAACTAATACTACTAAGAAAATTCATGTAATTCCCCATGGAATAATTAAAATGGAGAAATCTAATAAGACCAAAAAGGAATTAATTAAAGAATATAATTTCAATAATAAGGATAAAATAATTCTTTTCTTCGGGAATATTAGGGAATATAAAGGATTGGATATTTTATTAGAAGTAGTTTCCAAAATTAAAAATATAAAATTAATAATTGCAGGAAAACCTTGGGGGAGTTTTGAGGGATATGATGAATTGATTAAAAAATATAAGATAAATAATAAAATAATAAAATTTTTAGATTTTATTCCAAATGATAAATTAGCAGAATTGTTTAAAGTTTCTGATTTAGTTGTTTATCCTTACAAAGAATTTGAGGCTTCAAGCGGGGCAGGAGCAGTAGCATTAAATTTCGAAAAACCTATAGTTGTAACCAATGTTGGAGGTCTTCCAGAATTAGTAAAAGATAAAAACGTTATTTCAAAACCAAATGACGTTGAGGATTTATTTAATAAGATAGAGTATGCTTTAAAAAATATTAAAAAATTAGAAGAAGATTCAAAGGAAAAAGCAAAAGAATTTTCTTGGGATAAAATTGCAGAAAAAACAATGGAGGTTTATGGGGGATGAAAAAAGATATTCTATTCGTTACAAATACATTTAATTCTGGAGGTATTGGTAAATATCTCCAGAAGATAATACCAACATTACATAATTCCAATATTTTTATCTTATCGAGAGACAATATTTCTGAAAATGATAAGAAAAAATATAATATTTCAAAATGTTTTAATGTAAAAATTCCAAAATACTTAAGTTTTTGGCCATTAAAAGAAATAATTTTTTTTCTATATGGTTTAGACTTCTTTAAAGATAAAAAATTTGATGTTGTTTTTTGTAATTATCCTTTATTTATTCCAAAGAAAATGAGAAAAGATTCAGTAATAATTCAAGTATTTCATTCTTTACATAAACAATATTTCAATTCATCTACACCAAAAAGAATGATTTTTTTATTTTTAAAAATTTGTCATTTCTTTTTATCTTTGTTAGATAATTGGAGAATAAAAAATGCTTCCAAAATTGTATGCATCTCTAATGATTGTTTTAATTTAATTAATAAAAAAGAAAAGTTTCTTTATCCAAATTATCCTGAGAAAAAGATATTATATGAACTTTCAAAGAAAAAGAATAATCAGATTAATGTTCTTTTTGTTGGAAGGGATGATCCTTTTAAAGGTAAAGATTTATTTGAAAAATTAATTTCTACAATAAATAAAGAGGGTTATAAGAATATAAAATTTAAAATAGTTGGATCTAATAAATTGAAAAAAAAGTACCCAAATGTATCTTTAGAAGGATTTTTAACTTTTGAAGAAACAATGAATGCTTTTTCCAATTCAGATATTTTTATAAGCACATCTTATATAGAAAATATGCCTAATGTTATATGGGAAGCACTAGAAAAAAATGTCATTCCTTTAGTTTCAGATGTTGGAGATTGTAAGAAAATGGTTTATTCTAAAGAGTTTTTTTTCAAATCAAATAATTTTGATGATTTATATAAAAAATTTAAATTTATAATTAAAAATTTATCAAAAAATAGAATTAAGTTAAAAAGCATTATATCTAAAATAAATAAAAAAACATCAACAAAAGATTTATCTAACTTATACAATGAATAAAAAATTAATAGTCTTTGTTTTTTTAACAATATTTTTTGTTTTTTTTAATGTTCAAACTTATTCTTCAATTTTAAGAAATAAAAATTATGATGCATATTCTTTTATGGCAACTGTAGTTAGCTTAGAAAATTATGCAAAAGGTTCATCTAATATAACTTTTTTCCCCGATGCATTAATTAATACCCCTCATACAAATTTTTTTACATTCGATATTTTAATCTTAAAGATGATTACAGGAATAGATCTATTGGAGATAATTTACTTAATTGCTTTTTTCTCATTAATTTTGTTTCTATTTTCATCCTATTTATTTATAAATAAAATAATGAAAAATAGAAAGAAAACTTTAGTATCAATAATCCTAATATTAACTATTTTCCAATATGAGGTAACCACTCAGTCAATTTCTGCTGGACTTTATAATCTTGCAGACTTGACTCTTAGGGCATTTAGTTACCAAATAATTGGAGTTTCTTTTTTATTTCTATCTCTATATTTTATATGGAATTATTTTGAGGAAGATAAACTTAGATATTTATTTCTTTTTTTATTATCAAGTTTGTTTTTATTTAATTTACATCTACAAATTTTTTTAGTGTCATTAACGGCCATCCTTTTTATATTGTTGGAATTTAAACTAATAAAAACAAAAAAGTTTTATAAAAAAATAATACTCCCCCTAGCCATTTTATTTATTATATGCTTAATAGGATTAATTTGGCCTTTTTATAATTGGTTTTCTCTTTCTACAACAACTTTTTCAGAATTTCAGAAAGGGCTTATTGCTTCAGGGGATTTATCTTTTGACGTAAATCATCCTTCTTATTATTTCAATCTCTTATCTGTATCAATAATAGGTGTTATCTTTTTATTTCGAGAAAAAAATAAATTTATTAAATATTGGTTAATTTTTATGATAGGAATAATAATTATATCCTTACTCGGATTTAAAATACCTCTTTTTTATAGATTTGCCCTTTTTATTAAGTTAATGTTAATAATATTAATCATCAAAAATTTAAATATAACAAATAAAAAAAGGTATGTATTCTTATTGTGCCTTATACTTTTAATTGGAGTTTTACCAATGCATCAAAATATAGATATTTCTATATCTAGAAATAATGATCTTCTGTTGTATGATTCAATAAAAAAACTAAACATCACTGGGGAGATAATCTTATCTGATCCAAAAACTTCCAATCTTATTCAATCTACTGACAATAGAGTATTATTTATTCCTCAAGGACATATAGGCAACCCCAACTTACTAATTGTAAATGATAATCATATTAAAAATTATTCATTAGAGATAAGTATTAATCTTTATGATTTTATAAAAAGAAAAAATATATCTTATATCATAGTTGATAAATCTTTAAACCCTCCATTTATAAATTTAGAACAACTAAATAAAGTAAGAAAAGAACTTACCTATGAAGATCAATTCTATGAAATTTTTAAATTAGAAAAATGAAAAAATTAACAAATAAGCATTATTGGGACGATAATTGGGATAAACTTCCTTATAATCATAAAAAGATTTTATTCAAAGATATATTTGAGAATTTTTTAACAAGAAGCAAAAATAAAAAGTGCATAGAGATTGGATGTGTTCCAGGGAGATTTTTAATATATCTCCATAAGCAATTTAATTATTCTATATCTGGTATTGATTTTTCTGATATTCAAAGAG
>Ga0172381_10001823_pt1 | contig 24385 bp, 18 predicted proteins | sample Leawel6488metaG_FD_119754 | JGI IMG/M metagenome (GOLD analysis project Ga0172381, IMG submission 119754) | Leachate microbial communities from a municipal landfill in Southern Ontario, Canada - Leachate well 64-88 metaG | ecosystem: Engineered > Solid waste > Landfill > Unclassified | place... | reverse complement strand
TATTTTCCCCTTTGAAACCCATTCTTTTTAAGGTATTCTTTTGGGAAAAGATGATGGATATCTCCTCGAAGAGTTATCAGGTCGCTTATCATAACATCTTTAGAGAGAAATCCTTTATCGTTGGTTTTTACCTGGGCGGCAAGGAAAACATTGAAATTAGGACTGCTACTGACTGACGTATCCATGTTTTGAATAAGCGCTGCATTCCAGAAAGCATCGGAGAGCTCGCCTGCCTCTTTTTCCTTTAAGTACTCGCCAAAAGATTTTTCTGAAATTTGCTTGATATCAAAATCAAACATCGACTCCGGTGATCCAGAATATCGTTGAGTAAGAATACAATAAACAAACCATCGCCGGACGAAACTCGCAATTTTTTCCGGATGCTCCCCTTGTGAACGAAGTTTCAAATATACGATGTAGGCAGAGTTCAATGCATTTTGGGACCGGATCATATCGGGAGAAATGAATCCTGCCGATTTAATAATCATGACAAACTGTTTGAACTGATATTCGTTCATGAAGTTTATTACACCTCTAGCCAACCGTTGAAATGATTCCTCTGCAATAGTGGCTTCAAAGGTTCTTGTTTCAAAATTCCTTCCTGATAATAAACTGACAAGGTCAGCCAGCTTACCACGATTAAACTCTGATGTAAATGCGACTCTTAGCAAATCAGTATAAGACGGGTCATATATCTCGTCGTTTTCATCATGCAACCACGACATTTTTTGAAAATACTGCGTTGCTGCAAATTCCGGATCATTTTCCTTTATTGAATGAAAAAATTCCGGATTGACCGCTAAATGACAGAAATAATCAATGGCTTTTCGTAAAACATTACCCCCATAAATTTCATTGGCAGCGATTTTAGACATGGCAAAGTCTGCCTGACTTAAAACAACTCCCTGGGAGTTTATCCGAATAAAAATCTCGGTTACCGTCTCAATATCCAAATCAGAATCCAATTCAATTAGTCCAATCTGCTTTTTAGCCAAATCAAATAACCGTCCAATATTATTGATCACCATCTGCTGGTCAGCTTCGGGATTAAGCGCGATATAGTCAGTGATGATTTGATAAGAATTTACTCCCTGTTTAAACAACTCAGCAATATCGTGAACCCAGGTCTTGTCTTTCACGATAGCCGGATTCTGTACTTCAAAACGTTCATCAACCGGATGAAATGCAATTTTAATCTTAATTTTCTGATAACTTTTACTGATAACCGATTTCCCGAGAATAGCTGCTGACAATGCTGTTACCCTTTGTTGCCCGTCGATCAATATTTTTTTACCGGATGAAACGCTACCGTCTTTAAGCCTTACATTGGGATTTCGCCAGGCAATCAAGTAGCCAATCGGATAACCATTATACAGTGAATCCATTAAGTCACGCACTTTTGAGCTGTCCCAGACAAAAGGACGTTGAATTTCCGGGATTGCGATTTCACCTGAGATGACCCAAGCTAAAAGCGTTTCAATTAAATGCTGGTTGACAGAGTATTTTTGAGTTTGCATGGTTATATTTTAGTTTATTGTAAAAATCTACTTACAAAATAATTGAAACTATTAGAAAGGCTGACATCAATATGCGGAATTAATAAGTATTTCCAGGGTTTTCCTCCATTAACGATTGTAAAATCCGTCGCATGTTTACAATATTCCAACGCTGCTTTCGCCTTTTCCTGAACATCGGTTGCGTCAATATCACCTTCTTTCTTTGTTTCAACAAGATATATTGAATCGGCTGTTTCACCTACAAAATCGGGAGAGTACTGTTTTGAATTGTGCTTCCAATAGATTCTAAATTGGTTCTTTGCAGGCCGTAACCATTTCAAAACGGTTTTATCCTGTTCAAGAATGATGGAGAAGTCTTTCTCTGTCTTTGAGTCGAATTTATATGAATGATGGTAGGCCTTCGAGAATCCACTGAACAAAAGCCCTGGTATCAAAGAAGTGGGAGTTATTGTATCAGTATAAAGATGAATCTTATCCTGGGTGTACTTTGAATAGTTATGATCCAGGATCCGCTCAAATGGATAAACCACTGGTTCCTCATATTTGGGCTCCTCAATGTAAAATTCCAACATCATCTGCGAAAATATGAACCGGCCAATCTCACGCTTATTATATAGGACTACATTATAAAGATCATCATCATTGAGATATGTCCTGAATTTTTCGATAGCCTGGGATGACAATTTGAACAATAAATCGGACTGAGAATCATAATCCACCTCAGGATAATTCACCAGTTCGTTCACTAAAATATTCTCATTTGTATCGGAAATAATCCGGCCTTTACCTTGAATAATTTCCTGTGTATTGTCCTTTAAAGATTGCCGAAGTATTTCTTCTGATACGGGCTGGAAGTTCAGGTTTTTCGTATCCAGCTCAAAATCGTGGAACCCATGCTTGATATCGCCGGTTTGTTGGATGATGATCCTGGGAATCTCAATGATGTTGTCAGTAAAATCCTTGACTGCCTTAGCATAAATAATTTCAGCCTCAGCAACCATATCGGCAACGAATAACTGCGTTTGCGGATTGTTTTCAATCCGGCTTTTAAACCGGTCGATGGCAATTTTCTTAACCTCATCGCCACTGATCTCACTGACATTTCTAACAATCTTGGCCAATTCCGGCAAATCTTGTAGGATATTCTGCTTAATTTCCAGTGTAAGGGTGGCTTCCTCTCTTTTCTTTTCGTCTGTGATCTTTGCTATTTCCTGTTTTTCAGCTTCATATTTGATATCCAGTGTTGAGGTTACGGATATTACTTCTTTTGATCTGCTGAGTTCCACCGGATCAATCTCGATGATATTTTCTTTCCGGATAATGGAATCAGGTTTGTTGGCTTCTTCAATAATTTCCTGGAATTTATCATGCGAAACAATGGTCAGTTTATCAACTTTAGGGTTTCCGGTACGTTTTCCATAGGGTAAACGAAGCCCCCTGCCGATCGTCTGTTCTCTGAGCGTAAGTGACGCGGCCGTTCGCAACGGGACAATGGTATAAAGATTTGTGACATCCCACCCCTCTTTCAACATATTCACATGAATCACGATTTCGGTCCGGTTGTCTGGATCTTCAACCGAAAGTAACTGCTGAATGTTTTCTTCCTTTTCTTCTCCCCTTTGATTGGAATGAATTTCAATAACCTTATCCGCATAACGACCATCAAAAAAGGTGTTTTGTTGAATCAGTTTTTTGATCTCTGCAGCATGGTCGGTCTCTTTCGCAACAATTAAAACAAAGGGTTTAACCTGCCTGGTGCCGGTTTCCCGGGCATAGATATCCAAAGCGACTTTGGTATCCTCATGAATCCGGATACCATCTTCAATTTTTATTCGGTCAAGTTCTTCAATTTTATAAGCATCGGCATTAAAGTCGCGTCGGGTGGCCACACAAGGTTCTTTCACAAAACCATCACGGATAGCGTGAGCCAGGGAATACTCATAAACGACATTTTTGAATTTTACCGGAATACCTGCACGCTCAACTTGAGGTGTTGCAGTGAGTTCAAGCCCAATCAAAGGCTGAAGTTCATTGATGACCTGCATCCCCCGGTCGGCACGGTAATGATGTGATTCATCCATTAATAAAACAAGGTCATCTAATTTACTTAAGTAATTGAAATAGGACTCGCCCAGGTATTCGACAAGTCGTTTAATCCTTGGTTCTCTGCCGGCTTTGGTTTCAGCATTGATTTTAGAAATATTGAAAATATTTATATGAACATCGGACTGGAATAATCTGGACTGTGATAATTCACTGTAATTGTCTCCGGTAATGATTCTTGGCGGTTCCGTTGCAAATTCACCTATACCCTTGAATACATACTTCGGATTCTGAGGATTCTGGAAGTCATCCATCAGTTTCTGATAAATAGTGAGGTTTGGGGCAAGTACAAAAAAATGCTTTATCCCTTTTGCGAGATACAAATATGTGACGAATGCACCCATTAATCGGGTCTTGCCAACACCAGTTGCCAATGCAAAACACAGAGATGGAAAATCCCGCTCAAAATCGACGCAGGTGCGAAATTTCTCATTCACTGTTTTAAGTTTTTCTTCCAAAGAGGATGATTGAAGAATATCTTGCTCTCCGTTAACGAGATCCGAAAGGATTTCCAAACTTCTTGTTTGCGGGGGCCGGAGACTGAGGCGGTTATTAATCTGGTTGGCAATTCTATCCATGGTAAAACGAAGTGTTAAAACAGGGTTGGGTCAGATGTGTCTTGTTTCTTGTCTTTTTTCCTGGACGACGAAATCTTTTTCTCACTCACAATGTCCGCGCCGGAATTCGTATCAAGGTTTTCTTCCTGTTCATTTTCCAACGGAACATTTACGATATTCAGGCTGTAATCATCTTTCCCGAATTCGCACCGGCCCAACAGCATATGTGGGATTTTTTTAATATTGATATTGGTAAACCTTGATTCACAAGGTTCCTGAAATGCCTTGCAACAAATCAGCAATGTTTCCTCCGGCTTCATCTCCTCCTGGATTTTATCGAGGTACTCCACCGTTACAAACGTAGTTGTAGTGAAAATGAAATCCTTTTCGGTACTTTGTCCCTGCTTCCAGAAAACATGTTCATCCGGATTAAAGCGAAAACCTTCGTGTTTTGCCATGGCGGCAGCAAGCATTTCGGGATTATATGACTTATCAATTATCCAGTTGTCGTATTTATCCTTTTGAAGGAGACTTGGTGCAAGATAATAGTAATTGAAGCCACCGCCGCCTTTCCAGTTTGCCGTTTTAGAAATCCCGCCTTGGTCTTCACCGGTTACTACTTTTTTCAAACGGGGAAGGCAAAGGGTGTCGCAATGGTCTCCTAACTCAATTCCGATCCATTTGCGACCCATCTTGTGAGCAACTGCTGCAGTGGTGCCGGAACCAAGAAAAGAATCAAAGATAATATCACCAGGTTTTGTTGCAATATGAATTATCCTATTGATCAATCTTTCGGGTTTTGGAGTATCGAAAGCATCTATTTTGCCAAAAAGAGCATGAATCTCCTTTTTTGCTTCATCCGTATGACCTACCTCTTCTGAAGGCCACCAAGTCCATGGCACAAATCCTTCAATTTCTGACAAGTACCTAATAGTGTTTGGTTGGGAATTTCCACTTTTCCCGAAATAAATTCTACCTTCTGCAAGTAACTTTTCGAAAGTTCTTTGCGCTAACCCCCAACATCGCCCAGTTGGTGGTTTAAATTTTTTCCCAGAAGGAGATGTAATTTCATAAAACTGGTCAGGTGTAGCATGACCTTCTTGTGCGGTCATTGGAATTGATCTCCAAGGACCCTTAGGGTCATTATTCGGATTTTTATATACTTTGGTTTGTTTTCCTGTCGGGAGGACCTTGTTACGGATCAACTTAAATGTCGATGGATTCTTCGCATAGACAAGAATATACTCATGAACATCCCCAATTGCTTCCCTGTTTTCTCTAGAGTATCTTTTTTGCCATACATTACAAGCAATGAATTTACTTCGGCCGACCAATTCATCCATGACGACTCTAAGATAAGGCATTTCATCATCATCTATTGATATCCATAATGAGCCATCTTCCGCTAATAATGTCCAAAGGAAATTCAGCCTTGATGAAATAAGCGATAACCAAATTGAATGTTCCAAACAATCATCGTAATGTTCAAATGCATTACCAGTATTATACGGCGGATCAATATAGATGCACTTAATTTTTCCGTTGAAATCCTGTTCCAACGCTTTTAATGCAAGTAGGTTGTCACCATGGATAAGCATATTCTGGTTATTCCGGTCACCGAATGATTTTTCCCGGTCTTCGATCAGAATGCGGGGTTCCAGTTGCGGTTGCTGGTCTTTGCCAATCCAGTTGAGTTCGAGTTTTTGTTTATTATTCGTCATAAATTATAACAATATTACAGGCTAAAAGTCCAACCCTTAAATCCTTTTGGTAGTACAAAGTTCATTTTGTACAAGATTATTATATTAACTTGTTTTTGTAAATATTCTCGCTGTGAAGATAAATCAGATGCTTGCTGCAATAACCAGTATGGTTGTTGTTTAAGTAGATCATCTACTATTTCTTGTTTATCATATAAATCATGAATTTTCCAATAAAAATGTTCTTTGATACTAAAATCAACCTTTTTAGTTGGCGCATAGTATTTAATAATACCAATGCCAAATTTTGGTATTTTTTTCAATACCAACAGGTTTTTCCATCTAGTCTCGTCATAAAGGGTAAATACATCCGCACCTTTATATCTACCGACAAATTCATGCATTAATGGTTTTTTATTTTTTATTTTTTCTATCGGAATAAAGTCGGATTTCGAATTAAAAATTTCATATGAAGGATTAAGGTTTGAGAAAATAAGAACTTTATCATTAAGAGATTCAGTCTTATCAAGATCGTCAAGTAGCTGAACGACCATTGATTGATCAGTTTTCATTTCAGTTTTAGTACTTGACTCAACAATAATCCTTCTTAAAGTCATATTTTCATCGAAAATGAATCTGCGAGCTACACCTTCTGGAAATCCCACATATGTCCCTTTATCCTTATTGGAAAATAGTCCTTTTGTCATTATTTCATTAATGCCAAAAGAGAGATATTTTCCCATAGGATATTTTAAGATTTTATTAGAAATAGGATTGTAGTAATTGACTATATTTCTGATACTTGCATTCTTTGAATATGTCTCAATTACAATATCAATAAAATTACTTGCTATTACATCATCAACTTTTGCTTCCATCTCGATTTCCTGCTTCTGCCTTCCAATATTTGACTTTATATTTTCCAATAATGTAATTGCGCCAGAAGCCATCGATTCAGTCAATCCACAACCCTCTATGATTGTCTTATTGTTTTTTAAATATTTTTCGATGTTCAGTAAATTATCGAGGGAGTAACCCATACTATCGATTTCTTGTACTGTTTTCTCGGAGTTCTTAAAATTGGGCTTGTATTCACTACGCCATGACTCACCCTTTCGTTGATTTAGATTTATTGCGTTAATTAATAGAATGGCAATAAATGTTTCATAGTATGACAGGAAATCATGATGCCCTCCCCATAAAAAGGTAATATTTTTTTCAAGGTCATGTCTTCTGTAATATAATGTAAGTATCTCTTCAGTATTTAATGGGTTAATGTCCTGGTTGACCCAATAAGCAGAGCTATCCTTAGGCTGATTATAATTCAACAAATAATCAATGTACTTGTACTGCTTAATAAATAGGCAATATGAGCCAAGCCAAATAACTGTCTGTTGCAGGATATTATACTTAAACTGTTGTTCTATAAAGCGTTTAAATTCAATGAGGATCTTTTGTCTTATTTCTTCTTCAACAACAGTATATTTATTGATAGCAGATTTAAAAACTTCAAACCCAACTATTACTTTTTGATAATCTTGAAAGGTAAGTGATTGCCGACTTAATAAAAGCAAATCATCTTTTGCTTTTTCGTACTCTTCGAAAATGCCCTTTTGAGAGTATTTCGTATTTGAATCGATATCCGGCAGCATACCATAAACAGGATAATAAGATCCACTAATGATATGTGCAATAAAAGAATGGAAGACCTTTTCATTATCATTTGCCAAGGAAATACGAATCGAAATGAACAATGCAATCTGCAAATCAGAAAGCAATTCCAAATTGAAATCATTAGCAAAAACAATTTCGAAAAACCAATTATATGATGCTCTTGCAGTTGAATTGGAAAATCTGTTAGGGCTTTTACTCATTTCCAGATTAATATTCTGAAGTAATCCTATGAAGTAGTTTGATACTGTCATAAAATCCTTACCCCGCTTAAGCAAGTCTTGGAGAATATCTACAATCTTAGAAACCGTAAAATATACAGTGTTTTCTAATTCATTATCAAACGATTTTTTCCAAATTTTAAAGAACACATTACAATAAACCTGAATTCCTTCATGTGAAGGTTCATAGTATTCATGAATCAAGAATGGAACATTCTGTGGGTTTTTCTTTTCAGTATAACGAGTGCGTACTAATAGAGATTTATATTTTTCTGGTTTTTCATTCTTTAAATCCAGAATCTTTATAAAGTAAACGGATAGTTTAATGATAATTTCTTGAACGTCCTCCTCAAGTTGCTTGTCGATTTTTTCACTTGCAACTTTATAGACCTTTTCAATGGTATCAAGAAAGCTCATTTTATTCATCATTGAGAATATTTTCAAGATTTGACCATAATTTATCAAGCACAACATCGTCAGTAGCAGTGATATATTCAATTACCCTACGAATAAACTGGTAAAAGAAAAGAAGAGAAAGAATCCCCAATAAAAGCAATAAAAATCCAGTGATAATGTTCTTTGTCGCAAAGAACCAAGTGAATAGAGCAAATGCAAGAAGAATAATCACAATAAGCATTTGTTTAAATGTTCTCTCACCAAGAAACATTTGTTGAATATCCTTATCCTTATATGGCTTAAGACTATCAGCCATATTTGCAATTGTTATTGGAATGGCAATACTTATAAGGGTTGCAAGAAGACCAATTATTGCGGCGAAAAAATCTTCTGAAGGTTCAAAAGTTAAAAGACTTTGAAAAAAATCATTTGAACTTGGATGATCTGCTGAACCGGAAAGAGATATAAAGAATCGTTTCAATTCAAAACAAATGAAAAAACCTGTTAATTCTGCAAAAAAAACCACTATAGCGAAAACTCCGATTGCAAAAAGCGTAATGCAATACCAGTCAGGTTTTCCTTCTGAGTTTTTAAAATATCCGCAAAATGACTTCATGAGAGAGATTTATTTATTGTATTTCGTTCTGAATATAGGTTTCCAATTCCTCTTTACTTGGCAATTCTATTAAGTATTTCTTCACAAAAACACTTTTCTCAAGACCTGCAGTCGCATATTTTACGAGGGTACTTCCCTTGTCAGTGCATAAAAGAATGCCGACTGGCGGGTTATCCCCTTCCTGCATTATTTCATTCTTATAATATTCAAGATAGGTATTTATCTGTCCGACATGACTGTGCTTGAATTTCTCGGTTTTCAGATCAACCAGGACGTGGCATTTCAGGATCCGGTGATAAAAAACCAAGTCGATAAAATAATATTCATCATCTATCAGGATTCGTTTTTGCCTTGCTTCAAAGCAGAAGCCGTGGCCTAGTTCCAATAGAAACATCTGCAAATGATCAAGAATGGCCTGTTCAAGGTCAGTTTCGGTGACCAGAGCACGGTCGCTTAAACCAAGAAATTCCACAGTAATCGGATCATTGATCACATCCCGGGGTGATAATTGAACGGCTTTCTGGTTTACGAGTTCCGAAAGCTTTTTTTTATCCTTTGATAAACCGGAACGTTCGAAATAGAGCGATTCTATTTGTCTCTGCAGTTCCCTTGTACTCCATGTTCCTTTTACGCATTCAAGTTCATAAAATGCCCGCTTTAAAGGGTCCTCAATTTTAATCAGTTCAACAATATGGGAGAAAGACAATACCTGTAGTACCCGCGCTGATTCGAGTCCTAATTTTTTAAGGGGGATTTTGGTTTTCCCGGAAGCCTGTATCTGCTTAATATCAATGGTTTGAAATTTGTCAGGCAGTGTCTGACTAATTGGAAAAGTCTTGAATAAGTCAGGCAGTGCCTGACCAATACCCGGATAAGTCAGATAAAACTGGCGAAATACTTTCAGGTTTGTCTCGGAAATTCCCTTGAGGTTAACACTTTTGGTTAAGTTTTTTAACAATTGTGATCCATATTTTGCCCGATCCTCACCATTTTGTTCGTATTCGACAATGTGATAGCCGAAAAGCCAATTCCGGATCGTCATGGCAATATTAACTGATTTTGCCGCCGAAACATATAAGGACTGGTGTGTTAAACTTAGTTTCTGAATAAGGTCATTAAAATTCATCATGAAGTTATTTGATTGTCCAACGTATTGTAAACAGTTCATTTTTTGAAGTCATCTGCTTCAACCTGGCTTCGATGTCTGAGATCAGGATCTCCTTGCGTTGATCCACTTCATCCTGGTGCTGATAAAGGTTCATACGCATTTCATTACGACGTTTTTCCATTTCCTTGATGTGGCGTTGCGCTTTCACTTTCTCTACAAGCCTGGGGAGTTTTCGGGCTTCTGCTTTTAGTGTCTTGATTTCGACGTCCAATTGCTTTAACTCTATTTCAAGGCTGGATTTTTTATCTTCTGCCCATTTTTCAAGTTTGATCAGTTCCTCATCGAAAAAACCTGCATTCCGTTGGGAGTTTCGTAAAAGGACCTGTGTCGTAACTTTCTCAGCAGATTTTGCAAGCAGTGTTCTGATTTCATAAGGGACGATTATTTGTTGCCCAGGTTTGCCAATCTCACCATTCAATGAAAAAAGCCGGTGGCAATGGTCCTGGTCAAGGGCTGTCCCATTATCTGCAACGCCATTTAATACAAAATGATCTTCCGTCTCCAGGGATTCAATGGTCAACACATTCACAGAAAGCCAACCGGACTGACCAATCAGAGTCTCAAGGATAGAGATTTTTTTTAAAGAACCATCATAATCAAATATAATTTCGGTTACCGGCAGTTTAACGTTTTTACATTTTTCAATGATATGCTGTGCCAGTGGGTGCCCGATACGGAACACATTCGCGTCTTCAATGTTTTTTCCAATCCGGTAAGGTCCGGGATGTATACTCTGGCCTGGTAAAGGATTTCTTTTCAGAAAAAAGGAATACTCGTCATTTGAAAATACAGCATCCTTATAAAGAAAAAAACGGGCTAAATTCCAAAGCAGGTTCTCATACCGGCTCAGGTAATCCTTGCTTGTTGCAAGGTTGATACGGAGTTTTTCATGAACCTCTTCGTCAAAATTCTCAAGAAGCGATTTTCGGGTGAATTGCATCTTGTCATCAATTTCCTCTTCAAGTTGAAGCTGCAAATCATCGAATGCTTTTTGAATTTCTTCCTCCGTGCGGCAATTCTGATAGATCATTGCAATTCTTTTCTCAAAATCAACTCCCGATTCGATACTTCCGAGAACTTCATCACTTACACCGAATACGCCGTCGAAAAGTTTAAACTTTTCAGCAAGTAATTGATACACCCGAATGTCGGCCGCATTGGCCTTATTTAAGAAATTGACAACGACAACATCATGCTTCTGGCCGTACCTGTGACAACGTCCGATCCGTTGTTCTATTCTTTGGGGATTCCATGGAAGGTCATAGTTTATTACCAAAGAACAGAATTGAAGATTTATCCCTTCGGCTGCAGCTTCGGTAGCAATCATGATCGATGCATGATTTCTAAAATAATCTATAATCGCAGCCCGCTTATCTGCTGTTTTTGATCCTGTAATTTTATCTGTTCCTTGATGTTGATCAAACCATGATTTATAAATCTTGTTGGAAAAAGGATCGGTATTTGTTCCATTGAAAAGGACAAGTTGCCCTTTGTAATCTGATTGTTCAAGAAGACCGAAGAGATACTTTTGAGTTCTGACTGATTCTGTAAAAACGATCGCCTTCCTGGAAGCCCCCTTTTCTGCAAGAGAGGAAAAACCACTTTTTAAAGCCTGTAACAATGCTTCACCTTTTGAATTTTTAATTATAGATCGGGCTAACCTTGAGAATTCATTCAATTGCCCGATTTCATTTTTAATTTCTTTCTTTTCTACCGCAGTGAAGCTTTTCTTTTCATTGATTTCTTTTTGCTCCACTTCATCTTCTTCATTATCAATCCACTCTTCTTTTGTTTCTCCGAAAGATTCAAAATCAAGGGATAAAGATGTTTCAATCTGTTCCGGATCTTGCTGTTGCTCCTGGTTTTTCAATATTCCATCAAGCTTTGAGGATAGAACTTCCAATGTGCCGGATATTGCAAAAGTAGAGGATGCAAGTAGTTTGCGGAGAATAAGGGTCATTAACTGTCGTTGACTTGGAGGCAAGGCATATAAAACGGGAGTTTGAAGATATCCGGAAACTAATTCATATAGGCGTTGTTCGTCTTGAGTCGGATAAAATTCCTGAACGATTGCTACCCGGTAGGTAAAACTTATATATTCCTGAACCTGGCGCCTGAGTGTCCTTTTACATATTGGAAGAAGGCGTTCCTTAAGGTCTGCGTAATTTTTTTCCTGGGTAATTCTTGCATATTTGTTTTTAAAACTTTTCAGATCCCCAAAAGCATAATCGTCAATTATACTTACCAAGCCATAAAGTTCAAGCAATGAATTCTGTAATGGAGTAGCAGTTAATAATATTTTGGGTTTGTCGATCAAAGCATTTTTTATTGCATTGGCAATCTTGTTGCCCGGCTTATAAACATTTCTTAGCCGATGTGCTTCATCAATTATTACGAGATCCCAATCAGGTTTCTGAATATAGATATCTTTCCCTTTTGCAAAGTGATAAGATGTTATTAGTATTGCTTCCTGATCGAAAGGGTTGAAGTGGCCTTTTTTTATCTCATCATTGAAAGAAGCCTTTTCCATTATGGTTGATGGGAGGAAAAACTTCTCTAGTAACTCCTGATTCCATTGCTTTCTCAAATTTGATGGAACGATAATTAGTATTCTCCTTTTACGCTCTGCCCATTTTTGGGCAATGACAAGACCAGCTTCAATGGTTTTTCCCAGTCCAACTTCATCGGCAAGGATGGCACCATTTGATAAAGGTGAACGAAATGCGAACAAGGCTGCCTCAACCTGGTGGGGGTTCAGGTCGACTTGAGCGTCCAACAATGTAGAAGCCAGTTTTTGGATACTATCGGAAGGGCTGCGTAAAGTGAGCTCATAAGCATAGTATTTAGCATGGTACGGGGTTATTGTGAGACCAGAACTGAATTCATCATATGCTCCTGTTGTGTGTTCCATGCCAACTTTTACCTATCAGAAAACAAAGGTTAAAAGTAGGAAAAAAATGAAAGGTAATTGAAAATAAAAAGGGGGATGGTTTATTTGTATAGCAGTCAGATCATTTGTAGGACAAATGCCAAGATAAATGAGAATCACCCCCGAAGAAAAAAGTACTTCAACGACAATTTTCTTCGGGGGTGATTCATAAAACTATGTCAGATCCTCGGTTGATGCATTTGGAGCTTCTGATTTTACTACAGAGATCCCGTCTTCCATTCCTTGTGATGAGACGTACATTTCACTTGTCCCTATGACCTGACCATTAATGGCTTTAAGAACGAAATAGTACTGATTGTTGATGGATCTCTTCCTTTCATACCTCGATTCATAAGGAGCGTTTTCCTTGACAGATTGGATTCCGTTTTTGCATGAATCCTTTGAAAGATAACCCTCACTAGCGAGAACCTTCAGGCCATTTGAAGCCTTGAGGTTGAAGTAGAATTGTGAATTTGATCCTTTAAAAATCGTAAATTTTCCCATGATTAATTGTATTCGTGAAACGTTAATTAATTGCGAGGTTTTTCAGTGATCCTCAAAACACCAATTTTAATTTGACTTCCGTTTTGGCTTCTCTCTCTGTGAGAGTGCACTTCCAGCCGCAGTTTTACTTGCCTTACTGGTTCGCTTATCTCTTAGAACCTTCGAAGCAGCAGAAGCAGCTTTTTTACTTGTGACTTTTTTGGCCATAAACCTCCTTGTGTTTGCACTGAGTCCATCCATACAAGTGGATCACTTCCTGTTGAAAGTCTTTTCATTAAAAGCTGGTCGACTTTTCTAAAACCATTTATATATCCTACTCAAAACCAGTACCATAAAAAATTAAATGTCATTCTGACCTAAGTGTTCAGATATTGCATTAAAAACCATATGTATTATCCGTTTTTAATGCCTTAATGTCAGGTTTTAGACTGACAAACAAACCTTTAGTAGATAAAACTTGCAATGAACTCCTCTTGCCTGAGGAATTAAGGGTTGGGGAATGGATAATGGTAGTTTTATTAATGTTTTATTGATAGATATGCCAGCCTTTGATACTAGCTCCAAAGGAATAGTAGAATATTTTAGTGTTTCGGTTAAGGAGATGATCAGGATACTTTAAAGACTATATTGTTTATTTAACAACTGGTAATTTGAAAACAGGGTTTTCTTTGAAAAACGGTATCAGTTGGTTTACTGCATCAAGGTAAAGTACCACTTTGATGGCAGATAACTCTCTAAACACATCACGGTGGCAGTTCCTGAATTTTACTTTATTACAAAAAGGGCAATATGAAGTTCTGTCGGGGTTGTAACCTTTTATTATTAAATCAAACATGGAAATAAGTTCGTGCGGATTTTTTGCTTTAAGTTTGCTCTGATAATATTCTATCTTGCCGAAAATTCCATGGGGATACTCACCGTACAAATAGTAACCCTCATGCCTCCTGAACGTTTGATTCGCTAAATAGGGAATCGCGAATTGTTGAATGTACTTCAATACATGCAAACCGTCCTTACATAATATTCTTTCATTGGGTGGAATATCAACACAGCAGGATTTGTCATAAGATTCGTAAACATGCCAATCAATAATTTTAGGGAAAGCATTCCCGATTTCAAAAAGTTTCGGGAAAGCTGTTGGGTAACTTTCGCTGCCCCTTATTTCCACTTGGTATGTATCCCATAACCTACCAGCATTATCAACAATATCAAGCTCCCCTGTTAGAAATTGCTCACTATCAGTCTCAACCAGGCTTAGTTTATTAAATGAGCCGGGAACAATTTTAATATCACTCTCAAATTGCTCGTTTTTCATTACTCGGCATAAGGCTTTGTGGTGGCTGGAATTATAGACATAAGCCCAGCAGTTGTGTTACTTGTATCTTCCTTATCTTCACCTAATGGGAATCTATCGCTTAAATGTTTCCGCCACAATTCTGTTGCTTTCCGGAAGTTTTTTTCCGGTAGCGCTTTTTTGGCATCATCAATAAAATCAGCAAGACATTTCATAAAATAATCCTGTTGAGGATAATCCTTTAAAAGGTTTTCTCCTTTGGGGACAGTAGGTCTATTACAGGCAAATTCAGTTTGCAACCTGGATTGTATGACTACAAGTGTTTCTTTTAAGGCAATATCATCCCTGTCTTGCCGGTAAACAGCATTTTCAGCAATCAGAATTGAGATTATCAAACCGTTTGGCATCGGCTTACTTTCATTGATAAAATCCCTGTTATCACACCAGCCCTTACCATAACGAACCAACCTTCTAAGTTGGGGCTCTTTCTCAGCTTTTTCATTAAACCATTCCAGGAATGCTTTCGGGTCACTTTCAATCCAACCTGCTTTTTTATGAGCCAATTCCGGTATATCACCTTGCTTATAATATATAGGTTGGTCTATGTTATGACCATCGTAGAACAAAGTTCGTACACATGCATTTTTATCCACGGGATCTTTGTCGGTATGACCTTTCACCGCCTCATAAACCCAATTGTGGTAGGTTATCGTTGAATTCCGAGCTTGTGTGGATTTATCTCCTACAAAGTAAATCCCATCGTCTACATCATAATAAAGGATAGTTTTCTCCCCGTTGCCATCTCTTATTTTTCGTGGTAATGGATTTATAATAGTATCCATTGACATTGAACCCTGTCCACTAAACTTTGGCTGGGATTCATCCGGTTTATTCTCCTTAAACCACTTTCTAACCTTGTTACGTAACTCTTTACGAGAACCTTTAAGTTTTTGTCTTCGGTTATCTGTTAACCTTATTTCCTCGTTATAATCCTTAAAATGTTCGCTGCAATTTGCCATAATACTAGTATCTATTTTTCGTGATGTAATTTTTTATTGATGTATTTCATTTCTATTTTGCCTTTGGTTTGAAATGGCAACCTTTCTGTGTAGTATTTACCTACTAGGTACTTTCCATCCTCGTTTTCAATTAGCTTGAAAACCTCCGTACCGTAGTGAGGCGAAAATCCCAATTGAAAATTTCCTTCATTCAGATAATTGAATATTAGCGAGAAAGTACCATCCTTCTCTTTCACTATATTAGCTTCAATACTGGTTGATTTTGACGATAAAGTACCATCCAGTTTTTTCGTCCACGAATTGATAACGATATCAGATCCATTCTGGACAATTACTTTGACATGCTCCATGGTTGCGGATACCGTTTCGCACTTTTCGTTCCGGAATTCATATACTAATGTTCCTTCATACCGTCCTGAAAAATCAGGAACCCAATACATCCAGCTAAATGGTTTTATATTCCACAAGGAACTATTTATTAACCCAAATAAAAAGCCCATGACAGCAATTACAGAGAATGAAATTTGCCAATGGTGCTGTATGTATTTGTTGGCAAAAAACAATGCCAAAGCCAGCACAGCACAAATGAATATGAATGCACTGGGTTTTAAGTACCGAAGATTAAACTTTTCCATTTTTTACGCTTTAGTTAAACTCATATTTAATTTAGCACCATCTATGCCAACCTCTTCCGCTATGACAATTTGGCTGAAAACGGACCAAATATTTCGCAAATCAGCATTTTGTTAGCAGGGTAACCTGTTTTAATTTGATATTTCATGTTTTTGATTTTCCGTTTTTGTTCTTAGCTTTGTGAATAATTGTCTTCCTCAAATACTACCAAAATCGTCACTAACGGTTTTTGGTAGTCATAATGGCGTTTGATATAAATGGCAATCCAGGACTTAAGTAAAGAAACAACTGAAAACCTCATAGAATATATCCAATGGAGGAACGAACCTGATTATGCTGAAATAGCCAAGGAGGCTTTCAGAGTATTCACTTTCCGTTTCCAGTTGGACCTTCAGAAGAAACTCATTACGATTTGTAAAAACTGGGGTTACGATGAACAAGTAGCAAATGAAATCGCTTACAGCACATTTGAAAAAGTGTGGAAATATCCGACGTTTAAAAAGGAAAAGTCAAAGCAAAAAGAATTCGATAAAGGCGTTCTTTTCTATCTATACCGTATCGATAGTAGGTTATTGGCCTACTATAAAAAAATCGAACATGGAGAGGTAAGCCCTTTCACAGGTGATGAGGAAATAATTCGAGAATTTCCTGACATTGAAAACATGGACCTTGGAATTGAAAGAAAGGCAATCCTATCAGAGCGATATGAACATATCAAAAAGGCCTTGGCACGACTATCTGCAAAACATAAAATAATTTACCTCACCTACAAACAATACGAAACAGAGACCAAGGATGGATATAAACTTCCGAGAACATTATTAAAAAACCTCCGCGATGAACTTGACCTGACTCAGAACTCCATCCGTATTTATAAAAATGAAGCATTTAATGAAGTTGATAATTATTTGAAAATCTATGGCTCAAAATAAAAAACATATTACGCCTGAGAACATAACCGAATGGTTAGCTTCCACCGGTTTCCTACTCCCTTTGAATGAAGTTGAGCTTCAAAGGTTTGAAAAACTTTACGGGGATATTGATTTTTGCTTAACAGGTCAAGAAATCGACCCTGAAAAAATCATCAATAATACTTTTAGAGAAAAGAAAACCTTTAAAACTTCTGTCGATGCCAATCAAAATCAAATCAGCGAATACAGGATGGCAGCTCGTAACGGGAACGAATTACCCCAACATATTATAGCAAAAATATTAAAGAACCAGAACAGACCAAAGAATGATTCTACCACATCGGAAGACACAAATAGGTAAACTGGCAGAATTTGTTGCCAATGAATTTTCCGATGGGAATCTCACTTTGCTGAACAAGATTGCCAATTATGAAGAAGTGCCATTTTATTTTGACAACTACGAAGACGCATTTGATGGAATGTTGCTCTACGATAGCAAAGATTTTCATATTCATTTAAACATCGATTCGGGTAACCTGGAAAATTCTAAACGGGGTAGGTTCACATTTGCACATGAATTGGGTCACTACTTTTTGGATGAACATCGTTTAGGTTTAAAATTTGGGTTACTTGAACCACATGCTTCCTTCCATAACTTAAATCAAAAATCAAAGATTGAATTAGAAGCAGACTACTTTGCGAGTTGTCTCCTTATGCCACAACAAAAATTCAGAAGAAAATCCGGGGGGAAGGACTTTTCTATAGATATTTTAACGAACCTATCACATTGTTTTCAAACAAGTGTCCTGGCAACTTTAATACGTTTCAGTGAAGTTGGAACGCATGAAGTATTTGCTGTTGTTTCAAAAAATAATATTGCAAAATGGTTCGTTAAAAGTACAGACTTCCCTAACTGGAAATTCAAATTCAAAATTGGCGATAAGATTCCCGAAACAACTGTGGCCGGAGAATATTTTTCTCTAGTGGGGAGTAAAATTACGGGTATTGAACAATTGAGTGCTGGAGATTGGTTTAATCCACCAGCAGAAGATCACAGAGCAGACAGGTATATGTATGAACAATGCTATTATTCTGACAGTTACGGATATATAATTAGTTTGATGTGGTTTGATTGACTGTGTTCAAAAGGTATCACAGGCTACCAGCCCTGATAAATAAGCCCCATTTATTTGTTTTGAATCTTTTATCGATTTTACCCTCTTTACCATCTCCGAAACATTAGGACAATTGATTTTACTGATAATACATCAGGGACGGTTAATTGAAGGATATATTGTAAAGTAGGGAAGGTTGTTTATTATTTTCGATTTACATAGTTTAAGCCAGACGAGCCAAATGGACAATTCAGTAGACAAAAAAAATGATTTCTTTATCATTTAGGCCATTTTACCCTCCCCACCCTCCCTGAACTCCGAAAACTATTGATTTTACTGGTAGTCCATCAGGGAGGATCATGGCAAATTTACGATTGACGAATGACGAATGCAAAGGAAGGTAGGGAAGGTTAAGGGAAGGTGATATCAATAAACCCTCCCTGATGAAAGGGTTTATTTTATTGATGGTTGGATGGATTAGGGAAAGTAAGGAAGGTATTTTAAGTAAAAAAAGAATATTGAAATTTGAACAAGACACACTGAATGAAAATTTGAATACTCGAAACATTTTAACAATCGAATTGAGAAGTAAGAACCAGTTTTGGGTTTTCAGGAAAAGGAGGGGACGGACGATTTTTCGCGGATGGCCCAGAGGTAAAGTCCATCAGATTTGCGTTTTTCGAAGCCGAATTTTTTCAGGGCTTTACCGAGACGGATGACTGCTCCGGGGGAGGTGACGATGTTTACATGGGTGCGCTCGGTGATGCGGTTGAGTATCTGTGCCGCGGATAGGAATGTTGCCGCTTCGGATAACTGGACTTTTTGGAAATAGGTCAGAAGCAATTCTTCTTCGACAGTGTTTACTTGAAATTGTTCATTGGATTCTGAGATGGCATTAATTTCATCTTTATCAAAGTAGAATTTAAAACCCTGCTGAAAGAGATCGTAAGCCTGGGCGTAAACCATCTGCAGGTCGATTGAATGCTGGTAGTTGATGGAAAGGATTTCAAAGCAAAGGAACCGGCGGGAACCGGTTGAATCGGTGAGGAACTGGCTTGAATTAACAGAACCCATAAAAGAGGCACGTCGTGTGAAGGCTTCAATATGGTGTCCATAAGCCCGGCGCATCCGGATGGCCGATTTGGTGATAATTTCTTTAAAGGCACCAATCTCGGTACGGTTCATATTTTCGAGCTCATCCATGTTGATGAACATACATTCAGAAAGGTGGATAAGCGTGTCCTTATTATTGGGATTGATGGTACCGGAAAAGATATAATCGTTCAGCTCAGGCGGACAGAGATTGAGCAGCCAGGTGGTTTTACCGATACCCTGACCACCGGAAAGGATAATGACTGTATGGTTAACTGTTTTGTTGTCGAGAACAGCGGCCACGGATGCTACCAACCATTTTTTTAAACATTGACCCCATAAATACGGAGATGTGGTATTGACTGTTTCGGCCAATTGTTGAATGTAATCAGTGTGCCCATCCCACAATGGCAGGTGTAGAAAATAATCATGAAACGGATCATAAAAATTACTGAAATCAGAATACAAGATACCGCGGAGGAGGGCTGCCGAGCATTTGATGTTGTTTTTCAGGATTTCGCGGAGGATGGAATTTTCCTGATAGTCGGTAAGGGCTACAAATGACGATTGATAAATGACGAATGACGAATGATCTGCAACCTGGTGAGCAACGTCGACAGGTTGTCCGGTATCTTGAATTGGATTATTGAGTTTCCGGATTTCGAGTTTGGAAGTGACGATGTTGTAACGAAATTGGTAATTATTGGAGAGGTAAGCCTCGATGGTGTCGACAAGGTTTTTGCGTTTCTTTTTCTTAAATTGAGGTTCGTTGGTGATTTCACCAGGGATCGGATTGGGGCTATCGGGTGAAATTTCAAAATTACTAACGGGATGGCCGCCGGAATTGAAATCGGTATTGGGGATGCCAGCAGGATCGATAGCCCCGGAATCAGGGTTAACTGCAGTATCAGGATACGTGTTTTTGATTGTGGTTGCTGGCGCTGTTTTGAATTTGGAGATTTCGATACCACTGTCGCGGGCAAAATAATAAAGGGTTGCAACGGTGATGCCGCTTTTCCCTGATTTCAGACATTTATCATACTGATCATCACATTCCTTCGGATTGTAACCCGTGTAGAACTGACTCAAGCGGTGAAATGACGTTCTCCCCTCCTCCCCGATCGCATCAGCTAAGGCAAACCCAATTTTGACCCAGTCATCGTATTTTGCAGTTATGTCGATACGGCGGGATTCAATTTGTGATACCAGCTTTTCGATGTCGTCCTCTACCACATTTATATAAGGTTTGAAAATTGCAGCCGAAGGATTAAGATAGAGAAGCTCATCCCAGGAAACAAAACAAAGCCTCGTGATGTCTTTGCCTGATGGGTCGATTTGAATTTGGGTGGTTTTAGTACCGACGGCAGACCCATTATAATTGGCGCTGCCATTTATGTTTATTACCAGACATTGATCACCACAATTCAGATATTCCTCATAATGGGATTTAACCTGATTGAATACCACTTTGTGATAAACCGGGCGGGAAAATACCTTCACAAGGATCTTCAACCCATTGCCACTTGGACTGATAAAGCAGGCATGGGTGTAAGGATTTTCCTCTACCTTGCCGCGTACTTCACAAAGCTGTTCCTGAGTAAGTTTGTCGATATCGAGAATGATGAGGCCGGAATATTCCTTCAGATATTCCATTTTTCGTCCTCCTTCAAAGAGGCCTGAGGGTGTGAAGGCAGGAAGGGATCTTTTGGTATCGTTGTATTCATCAGTTTTACCCTGTCGCAACAACTCACGTAAAGCAAGGATCCGGGATTTATATTTACCGGACCGAATCTGCTCCAGGATCACGATGATATCAAGATTTTCAACAACCTGGTTGAAGTTCCTGAACACTGAAACTTTCATGGCTATTTTACCTCTTGTTAAAAGCCTTGTTGTAATGACGGTTGAGGTGTTCTTCGATATCGTTTGCCCGGAAATAGATTTTTCCGCCAATCTGGCTAAACGGCAGTATGCCGTTATCACGATAGGATTGAAGTGTACGTTTGGAGATTTTTAATACCTGACAGGCTTCCTGGATATCAAGCCAATTCTCGGAGAGGGTTGTAGCGTTTTTGCGATCATCAAGTTTTTTGTCGATGCTGTCCATTTTATCGACTAACTTCCTGTAAGCCTCCTGCATGATTTCGATTGTTTCCATTTTTGATGAATTTAGGAGTTTATGGAAGCAAATGTATCATGATGGGCCCCACTTGCGGTAGTTGCTATTATCAGCAACCCCACATAAAAACATCCGTAACCCAATCGCAACTGGTTTGCAACTCAATCGTAATCCAATAGAATACTGTTGTTTTCAAAATATTGTTACGTTCCTCACGGATCATACTTAACCATTCATTGAGTTTTTGCTCCCAAAAATCAAGCGCTGCCAGATCAAGGGTAAAAAATTTATTACGAAGGGATGCGGGACGGATTGCCTCCCGGTTCTTTGATTGGAAATGATGAATTGCCCAATCGATCAACTGTATAGTCTGACGACAAGGGACATCAATAACCTTAGATTTAGACATTAACCTGAAAAATACTCCTAACTGAGGAACAGTGAGATTTGATTTGATGTTGAATTCGGATTTTTGATTTTTATCAGGAATTGGTGGGGGTTCGGAAATTTTTTCTGATTGTATTAACAGTTTATGGATAAGATCAATCCGATCAATTGTTCCAATCAACACTTCAACCCATACTTCCGCGAACCTGACGGCTTTAAACCGGATAAACTGGCTGAATAGATGAAGCTCTTCTTGACCAGGGCCAATCAATTTACAGTTAATAAATGATTTAAAACGATGTTGCCTGATTGTTTCAAATTCTTCTTTATGAAAGACAAAACGTTCATCTTCGGTGATCATAATCAGTTGATCGATTTTATCGGTAATATATGCCAAGTATGCTTCCCAATAAGTATGATGAACTGCAAGAAGTTGTTGATACAAGTTGGCCAGTGAAGGTTCGATGAGACCGATTAGCCATTTTTTAAATTCTTCCGGGGATTTATAACCATTAACCGAAGTAATATCAACCGTGTCCCAATGTCCGTTTTTTGTTTTGGAATTGAGAAAGCGGTAACGAATAATGATATTTTCGCTCTGGTAAATGAGGGCGCTGAAATTCTCCTCAAATAACTGCAGCGATGATGTGTGAAGGATGTGTACGGTTTGAGTCGCCATAGCATAATAGATGTTGAACGTTTATAATTTTAGATTGTTATCCGAATTACATTGATATGTCCATGCAACTAAAAATGAAGAATATTAATACAATATAGACACTACATGAGCCTAATAGGTTTCATGAAATAGAGGATTTTTTTTGAAATTTAATGAAGATATTTTCTGAATAGAAAATGAATGGGATTTTCTATCCTGGTTTCAACGAGTGATTAAACTATTAGCATCATCAATTACGGAGGTATCGAATTCATCGAGGTAAATCTGAGTGGTCTTGATATCCTCATGGCCCAGGCCTTCGGAAATGACACTAATTGGGATATTCAGGTCTTTGGCAATCGTTGCCCAGGAATGGCGGGCGACGTAGGAGGTCAGATGGCTTTTGATTTCAAGTTTTTTTGCAATTTTATTCAGGTAGTTGTTGAAAGATTTCCTTCCATTATAGAGGTCCTTCATTTGGAGTTCGGGAGTGTCCCTTTTCAGGATCGGGAATACTAAATCATCACCGGATTTACCAACTATATAGGTACTAAGAATTTCGCGGGTAGTATCGGTAAGTTTAACTGAAAGTGGCTTACCAGTCTTAGATCGACTGTAGAAGATTCGATCGGATTCGATATCAGACAACCTCAGCTTGGCCATATCGGCAAAATTCATCCCACGGTTATAAAAACTGAAAAGGAACAGGTTGCGTGTATGCCACCGGGGTGAGCCAGGTTCAAATTGTGCGGCTTTAATGCTATCCATGGCGGTTTTGGGAATCGCACGTTTGCGGGTTTTAGTATTCTTGATGGAATATGATGTAAATGGATAATCATCGCGATTGGCTTTACCCTCTTTGATGGCCCGGTTGTAAATGGCCCGGATGGTACGAAGATAGAAGCTGAGCCCATTTAAGGAATTGTTTTCTGACAGGAATTTGGCTTCAATAGATTTGAGCAAATGGTAAGTGATTTCGTTGAATGCAATGTCTTTTCGGTTGGACATCCGGAGGATGAAATCCAGCGCTTGTTGATATACGCTCGCATTCCCAAGTTTTTTCCCCAGTTTCAATTCTACAATAACACTTTCAGCAAAAGTCTTGAAGGAGATTGCTTCAGCACGTGATTCGATGGCGTTCCTTATATCATTGACATTCATTCCCTGGATTTCACCGGAGGCTGTGAGCCGGGTAATGATATCTGATGAATCCAACAACGTTTGATGGAGATGATTATTGACCCGGGTTGTATTCTTGTATTGCCTGGAACCTGGAAGAACCGATTGTTCCGATGCATTCCAATCATCTTCCGTAACGGAATATTCAGTGAAGATATACCGGCTCAACTTTTTGTGGGTGATTCGGAGGACAATCGGATAGGTCCCATCTTTTTTGGATCGACGTTTGTCAAGAATAAGTTTAACTGTTGCCTTTTCCATACTACCAGAATCTTTTTAAAAGATTACTATTTGACAAGGCTGATAAGAAGTTTTATTGCTAACAACTATGCGCATAACTATGCGCATAACAAATATACGAAATCCATGCTTTTTTTTGCTTTCGTTTGCAAAATATATTTTCGGGTTTGAAAAGAAAAAAGCCCCGAAAGGTTAGTTATCCGGGGCTTTTCAGTGCAAGTGAGTGAAGTAAAATTGGAGCGGTAAATGGGGATCGAACCCACGACCCTCAGCTTGGGAAGCTGATGCTCTACCATCTGAGCTACTACCGCATTTCGGATTGCAAATATAGTAAAAATTATTTCCTTTCACTCAAC
>Ga0172381_10001822_pt1 | contig 24386 bp, 23 predicted proteins | sample Leawel6488metaG_FD_119754 | JGI IMG/M metagenome (GOLD analysis project Ga0172381, IMG submission 119754) | Leachate microbial communities from a municipal landfill in Southern Ontario, Canada - Leachate well 64-88 metaG | ecosystem: Engineered > Solid waste > Landfill > Unclassified | place... | reverse complement strand
GTAGAAATCAGGCAGTTAAGCCCAACCTCCTGGTCATTTCAAGCTAAAGAACTCGACACTGATTTCATGCAGAGCCAAGAGTTCCGTGAGATATCAACCAGGCTGAGAGGCTCAGTCATGCTTGTTGGGCCACTACTAGCAAGACATGGAGAAGCATTGCTTCCTCAACCGGGTGGCGATAAAATTGGTCGCCGCAGGCTCGATACCCACTTCAATGGCCTTGCTGCTCTTGGCGCAAAAATCCATTTCGATACAGTCCACCAGCACTACTATGCCAAAGGAGAACGCATGCGTGGAACCTACATTCTCCTGGATGAAGCTTCCGTAACGGGTACCGCTAATATCATTCTGGCTGCTGTCCTGACTCCAGGTGAAACCACCGTGTACAATGCAGCCTGCGAACCCTATGTCCAACAGCTGTGCCGGATGCTCACCGGAATGGGAGCCAAGATTTCGGGAATCGGCTCGAATCTACTGATTATCAAGGGAGTTGATAGTTTACAGGGGACTGAACACACCATTCTGCCCGACATGATTGAAACGGGCAGTTTCATCGGGCTGGCAGCCTTAACCCAGTCCGAAATTACCATAAGAAACGTCAGACAAGACCAACTGGGCATTATCCCATACTCCTTTCAACGACTAGGTATTCAATTGGAATTCAGAGGTGATGACCTCTTCATCCCCGCTCAGGATCATTACGTCATTGAAAGCTTCATGGATGGTTCCATCATGACTATCGCTGATGCACCATGGCCCGGACTGACCCCCGACCTTCTATCGGTGTTTCTGGTCGTGGCTACGCAAGCCAGAGGTTCGGTACTTATCCATCAGAAAATGTTTGAAAGCCGGCTCTTTTTTGTGGACAAGCTCATCGATATGGGGGCCCAAATCATTTTATGCGACCCCCACCGTGCAACCGTTATCGGACTGGACCGACAACATCAACTCAAGCCTGCAACGCTTATCTCTCCCGATATCCGGGCAGGGGTTGCCCTGCTCATTGCTGCCCTGAGTGCCGAAGGAACCAGTATCATCCACAATATTGAACAAATCGACCGGGGGTACCAGGCAATAGATCAACGGCTGAATAGTATCGGAGCCCACATCCGCCGTATTGTAGATTAACCCAATTCGCTTACTGACAAATTGGCGCGGGACTTCGCATGGCAAATTATTTGTGGTTGCAGATCCGCATCATAAAACCATTCTAAAAGCAAAAAATGTATGGAAGAAAAAGATAAGCAACCTACCGGGGAAACCGCAGGTGATGAGCAGGAAAAAACAAAACAACCCGATCAAAAAACAGGAGAGACACCGTCAGCCCGCACCAAAAAGAAAAAAAACAGTTCCGGCTCCCACCAAAAGGATAAGGAGATCGAAGAGCTTGGCAACAAGCTGATTGAACTGAATGACAAGTATCTCAGGCTGTCAGCTGAATTCGATAATTACCGAAAACGAACGCTAAAAGAGAAGATGGAACTAACCCGTGCAGGCGGGGAGTCGGTTCTTTCAAACCTCCTGCCGGTTGTTGACAACCTTGAGCGAGCCTTGGATTCGGTAAGGCAATCAAGTGATATCAAAGGAGTTAAGGATGGAATTGAACTTATTCATCAACACTTCCTAGAGTTCCTGAAAAAAAATGGCATTCAGGAAATCGACTGTCTGAATCAGGAATTTGACAGCGATTTCCATGATGCCATCACCAAGATTCCAGCACCGGAGCCTAAATTAAAAGGGAAAGTGGTGGATGTTATTCAAAAAGGCTATATCCTGCACGACCGTGTGATTCGGTATGCCAGGGTAGTGGTAGGGGATTAAAAAAGTTTACTCAATCAAATGGGAAAAAGAGACTATTACGAAGTACTTGGTGTTTCAAAAAATGCTTCAGCCGAGGAAATCAAGAAAGCCTATCGGAAGCAGGCTTTAAAATGGCATCCGGATAAAAATCCGGGTGACAAGGATGCAGAAGAGAAATTCAAGGAGGCTGCTGAAGCTTATAATGTGCTTTCTGATACCGATAAAAAGTCGCGGTACGACCAATATGGCCATGCCGGACTTGGAAATTCAGGGGGTGGGTTCAGCGGTGCAGGGATGAATATTGAGGATATTTTTTCCCATTTTGGAGATATTTTCAGCGATTTTGGATTCGGAGGCTTTGGTGGTTCCTCACGCGGCCGATCGAGGCAAGTCAACCGCGGAACAAACCTGAGGATTAAAGTCAAACTGACCCTTGAAGAAATTGTCAAGGGCGCCGAAAAGAAAATTAAAGTCAACAAGTATATCTCTTGTGATGCCTGCAACGGTACAGGTGCAGCCGGTGGATCAGCATTCTCTACCTGTACTACGTGTAACGGCCGAGGTCAAGTTACCCGAGTGGCTAACACCTTCCTGGGGCAAATGCAAACGACACAAGTATGCCCCGCCTGTGGCGGAGAAGGTAAGATCATCGAAAAAAAATGCCCCATCTGTTTTGGCGAGGGTATCCGCCAGGGTGAAGAAGTTATCAAAATAAACATTCCCGCCGGCGTTCAGGAAGGGATGCAACTCTCCTTGAGCGGGCGAGGTAATGCGGCCAGAAGAGGAGGAATTAATGGCGACCTGATTGTAGTCATTGAGGAAAAACCACACGAAGAACTCGTTCGGGACGGCAACGATCTGTTATACAACCTGTTCATCTCATTCACGCAGGCAACTCTGGGATCAGCCGTAGAGGTTCCAACGGTCGATGGAAAGGTGAAACTAAAAATCGATCCGGGAACTCAGGCCGGAAAAATCCTGCGCCTGAGAGGGAAAGGGATCCCAGACCTGAATGGGTATGGGAAAGGCGACCTACTAGTCAAAGTGAACGTCTGGATACCAAAAACCCTTACCCGAGAAGAAAAGAGAATCGTCGAAGATTTAGGTAAATCTGATAACTTTGCCCCTAATCCTTCTTCTGCTGAGAAGAATCTCTTCAGGCGAATGAAGGAAATGCTCGACTAAACTAACGTATTTAGCACAAACCAAACTAATTGATAAGCTTATGGCCGATTTTCTTACTGCCACACAGGTTGTCAAGAGGTTCAGCAATCACCTGGCCCTCGACCACGCCGGGATCAGTGTACCAGAAGGTAGCATCTTTGGACTCTTGGGACCAAACGGTGCCGGAAAGACAACACTGATCCGGATTATCAACCAAATCACCGCTCCCGATGAAGGCGAAGTGCTTCTGCAAGGTCGAAAAATGACCCAGGCCGACGTACGCCATATTGGTTATCTCCCTGAAGAGCGGGGGCTCTACAAGAAAATGAAGGTGGGAGAGCAAGCGCTGTACCTGGTTCAACTAAAAGGTATGTCAAAGAACGATGCTCTGAAACAATTGAAATATTGGTTCGAAAAATTTGAAATCCAGGGATGGTGGAATAAAAAAGTTGAAGAGCTGTCAAAAGGTATGCAGCAAAAAATTCAATTCATTATCACAGTCCTGCACCGGCCTAAGTTGCTGATCTTTGATGAGCCATTCACTGGCTTTGACCCAATCAATACCAATCTGGTAAAACAGGAGATCCTCAACCTCAAAAAAGAGGGCGCTACCATCGTTTTTTCAACTCATGTCATGTCGTCTGTTGAAGAACTCTGCGACCATATCGCACTGATCAATAACGGGCAAACCATTCTCCATGGCAACATTGACGAGATAAGATCACGATTCAAACCTGACCATTACGAGCTAACCTACCGGGGTGATACTGAACAGCTTGCTAACAGTCTAAACTCCGCAGTAAACATGATCGTACAACCTAATCGCGGAAATATCGAGCATGTCATTCTGAAAAATCAGACTGGTATCAGCATCCGAGAAATGATTAACCGCATCAACTCAGCTGTGGAAATCGTATCATTTGAGGAAATGATCCCAGGAATGAACGAAATTTTTATCCGTGCGGTAGAAGAAACCAACCACCGAACAAAATCCAATTAACTCGCCATGAGCAAAATCAGCCTCATTATTCAGCGTGAATACCTGACCCGGGTTAAAAAGAAGTCATTCATCATCATGACTATTCTTGCCCCGATCCTGTTTGCAGGGATGCTTTTCATCCCGGCCTTTCTGGCTACCCGGGAGGATACAGATTCGAAAGTTATAGCCGTGGTGGACCAAACCAACCTGACGATAGGTGCTATCCCCGATAGCAAATATCTGAAGTTTAATTATGTAAGTGAAGAAAGCGTGGACGAGCTGAAAGAGAATTTACAACAGATGGGTTACTATGCTATCCTCTTCATCCCGGAAAATATCCTCACCTCCGGACGCGTCCAACTGTACTCGAACCAACAGACCACAATGGCGGTCAACAATCACATCTCTAAGGCATTGGAGGGATTCTTCACCAACATTAAACTGGTCAACGAAAATGTGCCTGTTGATATTATCGAGCGGACACGAACTCACATTCGGGTTGAAACAATCCAATGGTCCAGCTCGGGTGAAGAGAAATCGGGATCAGCAGAACTGGCCGCCATAATAGGCTATGTATCCGGCTTTATCATGTACTTCTTTGTGTTCCTGTTTGGAGCACAGGTCATGAGAGGAGTTATCGAAGAAAAGTCAAACCGTATCGTCGAAGTCATCATCTCTTCCGTCAAACCTTTTCAGCTGATGATGGGGAAAGTGATCGGGGTAGCACTGGTGGGGCTGACTCAATTCCTGATCTGGATATTTCTAACCCTCGCTATTGTAACGGCCGCTCAGGTTGGTCTCAAATCCGATTCCTCAAAGCAAGCCCAAACAGAGATGGTCCAAAATATCATGGACCAGGAAGCTGCAGCCAATGCCCCCGGTATGCAGGATCTATCCCAGGCTCAGAAAATGCTTGACGATATCAAGGGGCGTTTAGAATCAATCCCTATCGTCCTGATTATTATCGCGTTTATTTTCTATTTCCTCGGGGGTTACCTTCTTTATGCCTCCCTGTTCGCCGCTGTTGGAGCTGCAGTTGATAACGATACCGACACACAACAATTCATGTTACCCATAACCATTCCCATCATCCTGGCGCTCTTTGTGATGATGAGCGCCATGCAGACACCCAATAGCGCCATCGCGGTAACATTCTCTATGATACCTTTTACCTCTATGATCGTTATGATGGCCAGAATCCCCTATGGGGTTCCAATCTGGGAACTGATACTTTCTGCTTCCTTACTGATCATCACCATCATTGGCACCATCTGGATGGCTGGAAAAATTTACCGAACCGGAATCCTAATGTATGGTAAAAAGGTCAATTACAGAGAGTTGTGGAAATGGATCAAGTACAAGGGGTAACAAATAATTATGGCAAGCATACTGGTTATCGACGACGAACGAAGCATTCGAAACACCCTGAAAGAGGTGTTGGAGTATGAAAAGCATCAAGTCGAATTGGCTGAAGACGGTGTAATCGGATTGGAGATGATCAGCAATAACCAGTATGATGTCATTCTCTGTGATATAAAAATGCCCCGAATGGATGGTCTGGAGGTTCTGGAGAAGATTTCCGGAATCACCAATGATCCGCAGGTGATCATGATATCCGGCCATGGCACCGTTGACTCAGCGGTTGAAGCCATCAAAAAAGGAGCTTTTGATTTTATTGAGAAACCGCTCGATCTGAACCGGCTGATGATTACCATCCGTAATGCGATGGACAAAACCAACCTCATCGCCGAAACGCGTGTTCTCAAGAAAAAAGTCAGCAAAAAGTATGAAATGATCGGTTCCTCAGAAGCCATCAATAAGGTAAGGGAAATGATCGATCGTGTAGCTCCAACGGATGCCAGAGTATTGATAACCGGACCCAATGGGACAGGTAAGGAACTGGTTGCAAGGCAATTGCACGAGAAGAGTAATCGCTCAGCTGGACCATTCATCGAGGTGAATTGTGCAGCTATACCATCTGAACTCATTGAAAGCGAGCTGTTTGGGCACGAGAAAGGCTCCTTCACTTCGGCTATCAAACAGCGCAAAGGTAAATTTGAGCAGGCCGATGGGGGAACTCTATTTCTGGATGAGGTGGGCGACATGAGCTTGTCGGCTCAGGCGAAAGTATTACGAGCACTTCAGGAAAACCGGGTCTCAAGAGTTGGGGGCGACAAGGACATCACAGTCAATGTGAGGGTTATTGCAGCCACCAATAAAGATCTTAAAGAGGAGATTCAGCAATCCCGTTTCAGGGAAGACCTGTATCATCGGCTCAGTGTGATTATCATCCAGGTTCCCACACTTAATGAGCGTCCCGAAGACATCCCTTTGCTGGCAAAGTTTTTTATCGAACAGGTGTGTGGAGAGATGGGGGTTGCCGGGAAACAGATAAATGATGAAGCTCTAACCGAACTGCAGAAAATACAATGGACCGGTAACATCCGGGAATTCCGCAATGTGATCGAACGGTTGATCATTTTAGGAGGGCCGGTAATTACCGCTCAAGACGTTAAAGCCTACACCTGATCATCGGTTTGTTGAACCGAAAGGAATTAAACGAAACTTCGAAATTCAAGATCAACACCTCCTGTCATGGAAAAAATAGCTGTCTTTCCGGGTTCTTTCGATCCATTCACGAGAGGGCATGAAAACATCATCTTACGGGCACTTCCGCTGTTCGATCGGATCATTATTGCTATCGGGGAAAACTCCGAAAAGAAAAACTTTTTTCCGCTCAACAAGCGGATCCAGATGATCCGGAAGCTGTATGAGGGTCATTCCAAAGTTACAGTGGATCATTATCAGGAGTTAACCGTGGAGTACTGTCGCCAGGTGGGCGCCCGCTTTCTGCTGCGCGGCCTAAGAACAGCGGCAGATTTTGAGTTCGAGCGAGCTATTGCACAGGTCAACCTGATGATGAATCCCGAAGTCGAGACCATTTTCCTCCTGTCACGTCCAGAGTATAGCTCTATGAATTCAACCTTGGTAAGGGAAATCCTTCGATACGGTGGAGATGTCAGTCCCTTCATTCCTGAAAATCTGGATATCGGATAACAGCATTTTTCGAGCCAGGTAAACCCAGAGACAGAGTTTACTGCCCAGACATTCTCAGGAGAAAACTTCCTACCTTTGTACCATGATGGATACCGCTAAACTAGTTGCTTCCCTTTTATTAGAGATTAAAGCGATCAAACTTTCGCCAACAGAACCCTTTACCTGGGCATCAGGCTGGAAATCACCAATATACTGCGATAATCGCAAATCCCTCTCCTATCCAGCTGTTAGGAAGGTGATTCGTGACGAGTTTGTCTTACGAATAAAAGCGTTATACCCTGATGTTGAGCTGATTGCCGGGGTAGCTACCGGAGCTATTGCTCATGGTGTTCTCGTAGCCGAAGCGATGAATCTTCCCTTCATTTATGTCCGGTCACAAGCCAAATCACACGGGTTGGGTAATGTCATTGAGGGAGCCTATACTCCTGGGCAAAAGACTGTTATCATAGAAGATTTGGTATCGACCGGTGGAAGTAGTCTGTCTGCTTTCCAGGCACTCAAGGAGGCTGGGCTTAATGTATTAGGCATGTTAGCAATATTCACGTATGAGTTCTCCCTTGCCACTGAAAATTTCAAGTCGGCCAACTGCCAACTAGATACCCTGAGCAATTACAGCAGCCTATTAGAGTTGGCATTGCAAACAGGCAACATCACGAGGGAACAGTTGGAAATTCTCTCGCGATGGAGGGAAAATCCAGGAGGCAACTGGCTGTTATAATACAAATTACAGTATATACTCCACCTCCTGAAACGCAAAGGAGTGCTGCATTTTGTTTTCATCTTCCATGATCAAATGACCCATGGGATCCACATCCAGGATTCGCCCCCTGAACCATTTTCCATCAGCCTTGAATGGAGCAAACTCCCGGTAACGATAGAGTTTGGAGAGATACTCCTTCCGGGTCACTTTCCAGGAGTTCGGTTTTTGGATGATTAGTCTGTTCTCAAGAGATTGCAGCAGGAGATCATCCAATTGCTGGAGGTCATAATGAACGCCGGTGATCTTTTTGAGAGAGACCGGATTCGGGATCTCGGCAGAAAAATCAACCTGATTGATATTCAATCCGATGCCTATTATGGCACTATGGAGTTGCTCACCCATCACCGCGGCTTCTATTAGAATGCCCCCGATTTTATCATCAAGATGATACAGGTCATTCGGCCATTTGATTTTCACATCATGGAGGAACAACTCAAGAAAATCCGCCACAGCGAGCGAACAGAGTCTGGAGAGGTCGAACTGATCCCGAGCGCGAGGTAATCCGGAAAATAGGACCAAGGTTCCCGTCAAATTCATGCCCGATTCACTCACCCAGGAGTGGTGCCCCTGCCCTCTACCACCCCATTGATGCTTCGCACGGATCCAGGCATTATCACTTAATAAGCCATTCTCAATCAGGCGAGCAGCCTCCAAATTCGTGGATTCCAGATCTTTATAAAAAAACTTCTTCATAAATGGTTAGCAACAAGGATAACTGACTAAATTTACCACAAAAGAAAACGAAAACAGGATAATAGATTATTTATGCCGAAGAGTTATCGTAGTGATTTTGCCAATGGGCACTTCAACACCATCGTGGAAGCGATCAGATCTAAAAAAGGAGAACAAATTGTTGCAATGGATTTATCCAGTATTGAGGCAAGTATGGCCACAAATTTCATCATCGCTCATGCAGAATCGACGGTACAAACCAGGGCAATTGCCGAAGCTATTGAAAAACAGATGATTGAGATTAATCATCAAAAACCATTTCACCGCGAAGGTTATGAGAATTCATTTTGGATTCTGCTTGATTACGGGGATATCATTGTTCACGTTTTTCAGAAGCCATATCGTGAATTTTACAACTTGGAAGAGTTATGGGCTGACGGCCATCTGACCCGTCTGGGCGACTAAAAAGGAAAACGTCCGGTGGTATAGAAATTGAGGGATGGCAATGCGGACAGATTTCCGCTAAATAAAACGAGAAACTGAAAAAATGGCAGAAGACAACAATAACGGATCAAAACGATCCACACCCGGGCAGAAGGGTAAACCGGGAGAGAACCCCAAGAAAAAACCCAAATTCAGCTTTTACTGGATCTATGGGCTCATATTTCTTGGCATTCTCCTGATCCAGTATCTTAATATGGGATCGAAGCCTCTGGAATTAAATTGGACGAGTTTCCAAGAGATCATGGATCATCCTGCAGTTGTTGAGAAGCTGGTGATAGTGAATAAGGACAAGGTAGAAGTGTTTATCCACGAGGAAAACCTCTCTGATCCGCTGGTTGAGTCGATGAAGCACAGTGAAAGTTATACGTTACCAACCAAAGGTCCACAATTTTACACGGCCATCCCGAGCGTTGACAAGTTTTATGAGACGCTGGAGGAATCTAACGCTCAATTGCCTGATGATCAGAAGATTCAGCAAGCTTACGTTACCCGAAAGGATGTATGGGGAGAGGTATTAAGCTGGCTGATTCTCCCGGTGCTCCTGATTGTTGTCTGGATATTCATCTTCCGCCGCATGAGTAGTCAGGCTTCCGGTGGAGGTGCCGGCAACATTTTCAGTGTTGGCAAGAGCAAGGCCAAGATATTCAACAAGGAAGAAGATAATATCAATGTCACTTTTAAAGACGTTGCCGGATTGGAGGAGGCGAAAACGGAGGTCATGGAGATCGTTGACTTCCTCAAAACCCCATTGAGATATACCACGTTAGGTGGTAAAATCCCGAAAGGCGCCCTGCTTGTAGGACCTCCAGGTACAGGCAAGACCTTGTTGGCTAAAGCAGTAGCCGGTGAGGCTAATGTTCCCTTTTTCTCTATGTCAGGATCCGATTTCGTGGAAATGTTTGTCGGAGTTGGAGCTTCCCGGGTGCGCGACCTGTTCAAGCAGGCCAAGGAGAAAGCTCCTTGTATCATCTTTATCGATGAGATCGATGCAATCGGCCGTGCAAGAGGTCGGAATCCCAATTTCGGATCAAACGATGAACGGGAAAATACTTTAAATCAACTACTTACGGAAATGGATGGATTTGCATCCAATTCAGGAGTTATCATACTGGCTGCTACAAACCGGGCAGATATCTTGGATAAGGCCCTGCTCAGAGCCGGTCGGTTCGATCGTCAGATCCAGGTTGAATTGCCTGACCTCAACGAACGGAAAGATATTTTCAAAGTTCATCTGCGCGATGTAAAATATGATCCGAATCTTGATATTGACTTCTTTGCCAAGCAGACTCCAGGGTTTAGTGGAGCTGACATTGCTAATGTTTGCAATGAATCAGCACTGATTGCAGCAAGGCGTGACAAGCAGTTAGTTGAGAAACAAGATTTTCTGGATGCCGTTGATCGTATCATCGGTGGATTGGAAAAGAAGAACAAACTTATCTCGGTGGAAGAGAAGCGGGCCGTTGCCTATCACGAGGCTGGGCACGCTACCGTGAGCTGGTTGCTTGAATATGCCCATCCACTGGTGAAGGTAACCATTGTTCCGCGTGGCAAAGCCTTGGGAGCAGCCTGGTATCTTCCAGAAGAAAGACAGCTCACCACAAAAGAACAGATCCTGGATGAGATGGCTGCCGCCTTGGCCGGTCGTGCTGCCGAGGAGCTCTGCTTCGGACAGATCTCAACCGGAGCGTTGAATGATCTGGAACGAGTCACCAAACAGGCTTATGCCATGGTCTCCTATTTCGGGATGAGCGAAAAAGTTGGCAAGGCAAGCTACTATGACAGCTCCGGACAAAATGAATACAGCTTCAATAAGCCTTATAGCGAAAAGACAGCTGAACTGATTGATTCTGAGGCGAAAAAAATCATCGATGAATCTTATGAGCGTGCCAAAATGATTCTGAAAGAGCATGAAGCTGGGCACAAGGAGATTTCTGAACTGCTGCTGGAGCGAGAGGTCCTGTTCGCCGAAGATCTCGAGCGAATCCTCGGGCCACGAAAAGGTCAAATCCACGACCTGTTCCATGAGCCACCAGCCAAGGAAGAAAATCCATCCTAATCATGGACGGCAGGGATTCAAGGAAAATTATTCTCGACCGATTACGCTCGGCCCGTCTCTTTTCTGGCAACCACTCCCAGCCAGCGTTATCACCACATCAGTTACAACCAGAGGGTTTTCTGCCAGAGCCTGACGATCATCCTCAGATGTTATTTGCTCAAAACCTTACCCGGGCCGGAGGAAAATTTGCATACTGCTCCAACCGGCGGGAGCTGATACTCGCCTTGAGGATTCTGTTCCATGAAGAACCTTGGAAAACAATCACCTGCCATGACTCTTTTGCCTGCCAGATCCTCACAGAAGCTGGTATCCCATTTACAGATGAACTAGCCCATGCGGATGCCGCGGTTACCAGCTGCGAATCCCTGATCGCCCGTACCGGTAGCGTCCTGGTATCCTCAGCACAGGGAGCCGGAAGACGTGTTTTCGGATTCGCCCCAGTCCATGTGGTGATTGCGCAAACCCAGCAGCTTGAAATGGAAATCCATGACGCTCTCAACCGAATCAAAACATCCTACAATCCATTGCCATCACAACTATCCTTGATCACCGGCCCAAGCCGAACAGCTGATATCGAAAAAACCCTGGTGATGGGTGCCCATGGGCCAAAAAGCCTTTTTGTCTTCCTGGAGAATAACGAAAATTGAAAGAACTGATTACGAGAAGTGTATCTGGCCTGATCTATATCGGGTTAATGATCGGGGCAATTACGATTCATCCCCTATTGTTTGTAGCCGTATTTGCCCTTATCCTGATTTTAGGCATGATCGAGTTTTACCGGCTAACCCCCGATCCAACCATCAAGCCTTGGAAGGTGCCAGGAATCCTGACCGGCCTAGCCCTTTTTCTGATTGTCTTTCTGATCGCTGATGCCAGAATCGATCATAGATGGCTTGTTCTGGCCATTCCTGCCCTGCTGATCATCCTGTCACAACCACTCTTTGTTACCAGTGGTAACCCCACCCTCTCTGCTGCTTTTACACTGCTAGGACTTCTGTACGTAGTAGTACCCATCACACTTTTAACCCAACTGATGTACCACCCCTACACAGAAGGATTTGATTATCAGGTCGTTTTGCTCATACTGACTACGTTATGGATCAATGATACTGGGGCTTATCTGACTGGACTACTCTTTGGCCGTCATAAGGTCTTCTCTCGGATCTCACCCAAAAAATCGTGGGAAGGAATCGCAGGAGGGCTGATTCTTTCTGCTCTGGGTGTCTGGATTCTTCAGCCCCTATTCCCGGATATTCCTGCTTTGCATTGCTGGATCCTTTTACCCGTCATTGTTTTTAGTGGTACTATCGGAGATTTCACCGAATCAGCATGGAAACGATCGGCCGGCGTTAAAGATTCCGGCAAAATCATGCCCGGACATGGAGGTATCCTAGATCGATTCGATAGTATTATCTTTGCAGCACCAGCTGTGTATGTAACTATACAGCTGCTAAACCTGGCTTAATGATTCACAAAGAGGGCATAAAAACGTTAACAGCATTGGGGATCTTCCTGATTACCACAAATATAGCTGCCACATTTTTATTGGGCACCAATTGGTTAAGTCACTCGATATTACTCCTCTCTCTTGCCGGATTCTTGGGAGCAGGCTTGTTTTTTCGAAAACCACAACGGGAGAAACCGGCTGACCTCGGACAAGTGATCGCCCCGGCTGATGGAGTGGTGATTAAAGTTGACCGAATATTCGTTGAGGAGTACTTTAATGACTACCGCCAGCGTGTCTCCATTTTTATGTCGGGCCGAGATGTGCACATTAACTGGGTACCTTTGACGGGGCATATTACATACCAGCGTTACAATCCTGGCAGACATTTCTTAGCAAAGCTCCCCAAATCCTCCGATCTTAACGAGCGCAGCTGTGTGGTTATCAAAGATCAAGCCGGTCGCGAAGTGATGGTCCGGCAGATTGCCGGAATCATAGCCAGACGAGTAGTCACCTATCCCAAACCGGGAGAAGCAGTGGCTATCGGAGACGAACTGGGCTTCATCAAATTTGGCTCTAGAGTGGATCTTTTTTTCCCGCCAGGAACCAATATTAAGGTGTCACAAGGCCAAAAATCCCGAGGCCAAAAAACTATTCTCACCGACTGGAATTCCTAACAAGCAGTACAAGACTGTTAAAAAAGATCTAAATCAGGGGGTTTAACTTTTCGTTAACAACAATTCCGCCTAAAAGGCGCGTAATTCGTATCAGAGAAGTAGAAATCAAAATCATAACAAAATGAAAAAATTCATTGCTATCGTCGCAGTTCTTGCCTTTATCGGCGCCTATGCTGCTCCGGCATTTGCTATGCCCCAGGAAGTTACTACTAAGGTTGTCACCGTTGACAAAAACAAGAAAAAAGCTACCGCCGTTAAGAAAACGGCAAAAACCTCTTCCTGCTGTACTGAGGCCGCTTCCAGTACTGAGAAAAAGGAGTGCGGATCCAGCTGCGTGGATCAGAAAACCGGCGTTGCCTGCAAATCAGCTGAAGCTTGCAAAGAGGGACATGTAGGTGAGAAGAAATAATCGGGAGTGTCCCGAGTACGAAAAAGCCCGGAATTCCGGGCTTTTTTAGTTTAACAGATATCTGACCGAGATCAGGTTGGAGTATTGTCCTAAGGAGAGATCTCCAACATCAGTCAACGCATAATCCAGGAAAAAATTCCGGTATTGAATTCCCAGTCCGATCGTAGGTTGAAGGTTCAGGTCATTTTTACCATTAAAACCTGGCACCCATTGAAAATTGCCAACACCGACGCGGGCAACCAGCCAGTTTCGATAACGAAATTCACCACCCACATAAGGATCAATTCCTACCGGCCCGATGGGGAGGAAAACATGCCTCCGACCATCGAAAGTCAGGTGCAGATCTAAAGCCGGAGCCAAGCGGAAGTGTTCTCCAATTTTAAAGTCACGTGCTACTGCCAAAATCAAGCGAGGAACCGTGACTTCCAGACTGTTTTCAGGCATTTCGTTGCCAGTCAGTTCAAAAGCATCGCGTAGTTTATCCTCCTTAAATGCCCAGACATTAAAAGTCCCACTAACATCGCGGGCTACAGCTGCAAAGTGCCATTTCCCGAGAGCATAAGAAGCCGAGGCATCAAGCCCGAAGCCCCATGCTGAAGCAAAATCTCCAGTATGGCGGTAAATGAGCTTCGCGTTACCGCCTAAAACCAGACCAGGGACAGGTGAAAGTCTTGAATAAGAGAATATTAAACCCATATCGGCAGCCGAAAAGTTTTGTATCCGGTCGTATCGTACATTACCCTCCTCATCAATCAATTCGAGGGTATTTGGGATATCATCAACACCAAAGCGAACAAACGAGATCCCGATGACACTTTCCGGATCAACACGAAAAGCAGCCCCAGCGTAATCATACTTAGCTAGGCCAGCGAAATATTCCGAATGCATCAGGCCAAAATCCATTCTTCCGTCAATTTGATTGAGCCTTGATGGATTCCAATACCCGGCAGTCACGTCATCAACGAGGGCAGTGCCAGCTCCTCCCATACCCATCAGCCTGGCCCCTGCACCGATTGATAGAAATTCATTGGAATATTTCACCTGGGCAGGCAACTTCACCAGGACGGCGGTCCACAATAGAAGTATCAGGATAATGCTTCGCTTCATGCCTTTTCTGATTCGGTTCCGAAGATAAGTAAACTAACCTTTTTAACTATTTTTAGGATCTTTTATTGCTTACCATCACATGAACAAATCACAAGGGCGATTGATCGCTCACCTACCCAATACCTTGACGGCGCTCAACCTGTTTTCAGGAGCTTTAGCAACCGTTTTCGCCCTGCAGGGTGCTCTGGTTCCCGCAGCCTTACTGATCCTGGCGGGTTTTTTCTTCGACTTGACTGATGGCCTGACAGCACGCCTTCTTAAGGTTCAGTCGGCCATCGGAAAGGAGCTTGACTCCCTCGCCGACCTCATCTCCTTTGGCATGGCACCAGCTGCTATTCTCTTTACAATCAGCCTTAGACAATCTGGAGAACTGCCACTCGATTTTTCACAACCACTCTCCACTTGGTGGGTTTTTCTAATCCCTTTCATTCTGCCGGTTTTTGCAGGGCTGAGGCTGGCAAAATTTAATGTTGATGAAAATCAGACGGATCATTTCTCAGGACTACCCACTCCTGCGAACGGCCTGATGGTTTTGGTGCTTCCCCTTGTTCTGAGGTATCAGCCCGACTCCTTTTTGATCAGTTGGCTGGAATCGGCTTGGTTTATTCCTTGCTATTCTTTGATTATCAGCCTATTAATGGTCAGTCGAATCAGGCTGCACTCACTGAAAATGAAGGGATTTTCCTGGCGTCAATCCCGGTTAACGTATCTGCTCATTCTCCTTTGCCTGCCGCTGATCGTAGGGCTTGGCTTAACCGGAATCTTTTTCATCATTCCGGTTTATGTCGTTTACACCATGGTTTTAGCCAAGATCAGACTGGGCCGTCACTCTTGATCTACTTAATCTACTTAATCTACTTTATCCTCTTCCGGCAGGTGTTTCTCAAACTTCTTCAGCGCGAAGCGGATGAGGTAGTAGGCAACAGCGATCAGGAGGGGCCAGGTGAGAAGCCAAAGTATCTCTTTGATATACATATTGATAGTCTTTTTTAATATACATGATCCTCTTTCGAAAGTTCTTCCTGGGTAATCTGTTTGCGGTTCATTGAACGCCAGGCGTACCAAATATAGGCAACCACAACAGGAACGAGCAGACTGACGTAGGACATGACTGTCAGAGTAAACTTACTGGATGAGGCATTTTCTATTGTCAAGGAGGATTGGAGATCAAATGTGGATGGATAAAATGCTGTGTTATTAAAGCCGGCAATCAGGAACAAAGCAAGCACAGTCAGGATAGTACCCGGACCGGTAAACCAGATTCCTATGGTGGTTTTTTTGATCAGAGCGCGAATAATTCCAAAGAGAACTCCTGCAACTCCAATCAGGAGCATGACTAGAATGACGGGCATCTCCAAGAGATTATGGAGGTATTTATACTTTTCCATGGACACCATTTTGGAATCCGGATCGACGGCGAAGCCATCTTTCACGAGCAGCATAGTCAGGAAAAACAGGAATGCGATAAGGAACGGGATCGTGTTAATCCAGAGGTGTTTTCTAGATCGGATAAAGATTGCATCGTTGTCGATATTATTCATAAAATAGAGGATGGCAAGTATTCTGGCGAGAAAGAACACCGAGAATCCGAGGGCAATATTTCGGATGTTGAGCGCTGCTTCCAGTCCGCGTGCCGGCCCTTCCCAGTTGACCTGATTCAAATCATTCAGGGAGAATTGGGAACCGGTGAAGAAGGTTGCAACAGCTGTTCCGATCAGCACGGTACCGAAGAGGCCGTTTATGAAGAGAAATCCTTCGTACACCTTGGCTCCAAGGAAGTTACCAGCTTTCGATCTGAACTCATAGGATACTGCCTGGATTACAAATGCCAGCAGGATGATCATCCAAACCCAGTAGGCGCCACCGAAGCTAGTAGCGTAAAACAGGGGGAAGGAGGCAAAAAAGGCACCCCCGAATGTCACCAAGGTCGTAAAGGTGAATTCCCATTTTCGTCCGAGCGAGTTAACCAGCATGGTTCGTTCCTTATCATTTTTACCCAGGGTATAGATGAGAGTTTGTCCACCCTGAACGAACATCAGAAAAACCAGTGCGCTACCGAGCAAGGAAACGATAATCCACCAGTAGTGTTGTAGGGTGAGTAAGGATAGATTTTCAAACATTACCTGGTTCCTCCTTCATTTTTTGGTCCGGTTTTGATGGCACTCAGCATAATCTTGACCTCTGCGATAGCTAATACCGTAAAGGTCAGGGCAAATAGAATGAAAGTCACAATTACCGAGCCGGAATCGATTCGGGTAACGGCAGCTACGGTTGGCAGCAGGTCCTGGATAGTCCATGGCTGTCTTCCCAGTTCGGCCACAACCCATCCGGCCTGGGAAGCGATATAGGGTAGCGGGATGACCCACGGGGCCAGTCGGAGCCAAAATTTTCGTTTCTGCAGTTCTCCGCGTGATGCAAAGAACAGGAAGATCAGGAAATAGAGGACAAATCCGAATCCCAGGATCACCATGATATGAAAGCTGTAAAAGGTGATTGGCACATGGGGGATAAAATAGTTCACATCATCATGGAATCCGTATCCGAAGTATTTAAAGTTATTCTCAAGGAATTCAGGATCGCTGAATAGTCCTTTCAGGCTATCGGCTTTAGCGGTATCCCCAGATGCTTTCGCCCTTTTATAATCATCCAGGGCTTGCCGGGCTATTCCTCCCCGCTGCATTTTTTCGGGGATCGAGAGTATCCCGCGTTCCGGATTGCCATTTTTGAAATCGTTAACACCGGCAACGAAGTGATTGGCATCACCATAGGCCATCCAGGAGAGGACTTTAGGCATTTCGAATTTAAAAATGAACTCTTCGCCGGTCTCTGCCTCCCGTTTCTCTTTAGCAGCAAGGATTCCGAAACCCACGAGTCCTGCTCCCTCTTTTCCGTCGTACAAACCTTCCATGGCAGCCAGCTTCATTGGCTGCACCTCGGCTACCCGTTTTGCTGAGCCATCGCCGGTGAGCACCAGGTGAACTGAGGCCAGCAACCCGAAAATAGCCGCGATGGTGATACTCCGGAAGGCGAGCCTGGATTCTCTCTTTTTCAACAGGAACCAGGCTGATATCCCGATAATAAAAATGGCGGCCAAGACAAATCCTGATCCGATGGTATGGAGGAACTTGTTAACCGCAACCGGGGAGAACAGTACATCGAAAAAGTTGGTCATTTCGTTCCGGGCAGTATCCGGGTTAAACTGTGTCCCTACCGGGCTTTGCATCCAGGCGTTCGCTACCAGAATCCAGAGAGCAGAAAGATTTGCTCCGATAGCAGTTAGCCAGGTGGAAGCCAGGTGGAACTTTTTGCTAACCTTGTTCCAACCGAAAAACATGATCGCAATAAAGGTCGATTCCATGAAGAAGGCCATAATCCCCTCCACAGCAAGCGGAGCACCAAAAATGTCCCCTACAAACCAGGAATAGTTCGACCAGTTGGTTCCAAACTCAAACTCGAGGATAATCCCAGTAGCCACACCGATGGCAAAGTTGATACCAAACAGTTTCATCCAAAATTTTGTCAGCCGTTTCCATTCCGGATCACCAGTCTTCACATAGATAGTCTCCATGATGGCTAGTATCCAGGTGATTCCCAGTGTTAACGGGACAAAGAGCCAGTGGTACATAGCAGTCAGAGCAAACTGTGCTCTTGACCAATCTACCAGTGACCAATCAATTGACTGTAGCATAATATTCTGCGTTTATCTGGTTAATTCTTCCATTACATGCCGGCTTCGTTCCTCATCAGAATTGAAATTTCGGTTAAGGAAATTGGGCATAAATAGGAATTTTATGATCACGAAAAAGATGAATAGCTTAATTAATATGATGATCCACAGACTCTTACCCCACTTGGACATATTCCTAAATCCTTCCCAATAGAAGTTCCAAACCCGCTTGAACACCGATTTTTTCACCACCTCTTCCATTTATGAGTTTTAGCAGTTGAATATACTCAATTTTCAAAATGTCCCTATCACTTCTCGGGAACCCTTTTTTTTGGGCTTGTCATTCCGGCATTCACGTCTCATTTAGTATATTGCCGCGTTTTTGAATTCTGAAAGCTAGTGAAACGATTCTTACTCTTTTTTTTACCTGGCCTGATCATCGGTGCCGGGTTAATTTTAGGCAGCGGGGTAGCCATGGATGCTACTTCTACCAACCAGTTTTGTAATTCCTGCCACATTCACCCTCAAGCGGAAACTTCCTGGAAAAAGTCAGTTCATTACGACACTAGGAGTGGTTATCGGACCAACTGTGTCGATTGCCATTTACCACCCAAGGGGCATGGATATCTTCCGGAAAAAGCCAGGACAGGCCTACGTGATGTCTGGAGTTACGTGTTTAAAGATTCTGCCTCATTTGACTGGGAAGCCAAATCGAGGTTAGAACATGCTGTCACCCATGTGTATGAGGCATCCTGCCTGAAGTGCCATCCAAACCTTTTCCCGTCGCAGCTGACCAAAGAAGGAATGGATGCTCATTTGTACTACGAACAGCAGGTGGAGAAGGGTATCGAAGTCAATTGTATTAACTGTCACCTGGATGCCGGCCATTACGATCCCAATTACCTCCATGCAGCCAATACCGGCTTCGGACAGGTTGAGGCTGTTGGTGAGTTTTTTACCGAACCTACTATTGTATCTGATTTTAAACCATTTACAGAACAGATCCCCGGGTCATCGGTATCGTTTAACATGATGCCCATTCCTGGAGGGACTTTTAAAATGGGCAGTCCGGATTCCGAAAAATACCGTCAGGAAAATGAAGGTCCGGTCAGAGAGGTTAAGGTCAGTCCCTTTTTTATGGCTGAAGTGGAGGTTACATGGGACGAATACCTCGCTTTCTTTGCGCAGACCTCCCGACAGGGTAAGTCAGCTCACGAAGGATCTCAGACTGACATTCAGGATGTTGATGCCATTGTTGGAGCCACTCCTCCCTATGGTCAGCCTGATCAAAACTGGGGCAAAGGCAAGAGGCCGGCCATTTCGATGAGTCACCATGCTGCTGAAACTTACTGCCAATGGCTTTCGCTCAAAACCGGTAAGACATACCGGCTGCCAACCGAGGCTGAATGGGAATATGCCGCTCGCGGGGGTACCGAAGGTCCCTATTTCTTTGATGGCGATGTCAAACAGTTTATGAAGAAGAAACTTTTCTCCTCGAAGCGTGACACCAGCGTGATTAACACCTATGTCGTCTATCAAGAAAATAGCCAATCCAAAACCCAGGAGCCATCGTTTGTTCTGCCTAACCCCTTCGGACTGAAGAATATGCTGGGTAATGTGGCAGAATTCTGCTCCGACTGGTACGCCCCTGATGCCTATGCTCAGGCTGGCAACGGGGTGTTGACCAACCCGAAAGGACCCGCTTCCGGAACAGAACGGGTGATTCGCGGTGGTAGTTACAAAAACGATGCTTCACAGGTTAGAGCGGCCTACCGGGAGCCAACCCAGACCGAAACCTGGCTACGGACCGACCCACAAACCCCGAAGAGTATCTGGTGGTACTCCGACTGTTTCTATGTAGGATTCAGGGTTGTATGCGAGTATGATGAAAAAACTGGCAATAACTAGTTATCGAGTGAAGATTTATTGTTAAAATTGAAAAAACAATCATAATCATGTCAAAATCAAACCTTTCCAGAAGAAATTTCTTGGGTCGTGCAGCTGCTGTTAGTGCTGTCAGCGCCATTGGCGGAACCGCTTTGATCACCTCCTGTGCCCCCAAGGGTAAGACCAAAGATGTTGAATACCTCCTGAGCCCCGGGCTAGACAGAGCACCTGATGGTCCCGAGCTGAAAGTTGGGCTGGTTGGATGTGGTGGCAGAGGAACCGGCGCCGCCATCAACTTTATCGATGCAGGTCCAAACCTAAAAATTACTGCCCTTGCAGATATCCTCCAAGATAAAATCGACAAGTGTCGTGCCGACCTGAAAGATCAGCGCAAGGTAGAGGTTCCTGACGAGAATGTCTTTCTGGGATTTGATGCCTATGAAAAACTGTTGCAGACTGATATTGATGTAGTTATCCTGGCAACACCTCCCCATTTCCGGCCTATGCAGTTCGAGGCAGCCGTACAGGCAAAAAAACACGCCTTCCTCGAAAAACCAGTTGCGGTTGACCCGGTTGGCGCACGATCCATTATGGCCACATCCAGAAAAGCCGATGCAATGGAACTCAGTGTCATCACCGGCACCCAGCGTCGCCACCAGCGTGATTACATTGAAATTTACAAACAAGTGGCTGGCGGTGCTATCGGCGAGGTTGTCGGAGCCAATGTGTACTGGAATCAGGCTAAACTGTGGCACGTCAATCCTAAGGCCGAATGGAGCGAGATGGAAGCAATGATCCGTAACTGGGTCAACTGGACTTGGCTCTCGGGCGATCATATCGTGGAACAGCATGTTCACAATATCGATGTCGGCCTCTGGTTCTTCGGAAAAAATCCGGAAAGAGCCCTGGGCTTTGGATCCCGCCAACGTAGAGTTACTGGCGACCAATACGATAATTTCAGTGTTGATTATGTTTTCGACGATGGCCGCCACCTGCACTCCATGTGCCGCCAGATCAACGGATGCGGAGGAGGCGTTTTTGAACGCATCCAGGGTGGTGCCGGAAGCGCAAACTTGAACTGGAATGCCGCCAAGTTATTTGATCTCGAAGGAAACGAACTGTACTCATACCCGTACGTAACTGACGCACAAGGCAATAAGAGCCTTGCGGTTGGACCATACAACCAAGAGCATATCGATTTGGTGACTGCTATTCGTACCGGCAAACCAATCAATGAAGCTTATAACTGCGCAGCATCAACTATGGCCGGTATTATGGGTCGCATATCAGCCTATACTGGGAAAGAGGTTACCTGGGACGAAATGATGAACTCGGATCTGAAACTTGGACCGACAGTCTATGCCATGGGTCCGGTGGACGTTCCGAAAGAAGTTCCAGTACCAGGTGAAGCCTATATCGGCTAACAAGAAGTTTTAGGAGATCCGTTTATTATAACCCAAAATGCACATGGCTGAGAACAGGAGAAACTTCATACGTAAAATGACCGTGGCAGGAGCTGCCGCATTGACAGCACCCACTATTCTGAAAGCTGCCAACCCTTCACCAGGACGGAAGCTGTTTCAGGATCCAGAACCTTTCAAGCTGAAATATGCCCCTTCCATCGGTATGTTCCGCAATCTGGCCGAAAGCGAAGATCCAATTGACTTGATTCGCTTTTGTCATGATCAGGGCTTTCGGGCAGTATTCGATAATGGACTGATGAACAGATCATTGGAGGATCAAGAGCGGATAGCTAACGAATTGGCCCTGCTGGGTATGGACTTGGGTCCATTTGTGCTTTATGCTGATTTCGGCACCACCTCTTTCGTGACTCGTGAGCCAGAGAAGAAGCAGATGCTGGTTGATCTGATGCATAAGGGAGTTGAGACCGCCAAGTTAACCAATGCAAAAATGGCTCTGGTAGTTCTGGGCCGCTATGACGAAAGCCTGCATTGGGATTATCAGACCGCTAACGCCATCGACAACCTCCGCATGTGCGCCGAAATTCTGGAACCCGCGGGCTTGATAATGGTACTCGAACCACTGAACACCCTGACCGACCACCCGGGTCTCTTCCTCACCAGAATCCCGCAGGCCTATGCCATTTGCCGCGCGGTGAACAGTCCGTCGGTAAAAATCGTTAACGACCTATACCATCAGCAGATCACCGAAGGAAACCTGTTGCCCAATATCGAAGCTGCATACGACGAAATCGCTGCTTTCCACTTGGGCGATAACCCTGGACGTAATGAGCCAACATCCGGAGAGATCAATTACAAGAATATCTTCAAGTACCTGTATAACAAAGGGTACAACGGGACACTCTGCATGGAACACGGCAAATCACTCCCAGGAAAAGAGGGTGAAGAACGAGTCATCGCCGCCTATCGGGAGATGGACTCATTTTAAGCCTGAATCAGCAGATTTAGAGCCTATATCAATACTATTTCAAGGCCATCAGTGCATCGTCCTGATGGCCTTGATTAGTTCTTCGGCAATTCCAATCTTGTATCCAGACGATAAATAGATGATCTCTCCCGCTTCATTTTTAATGATGACCACCGGTAAATGATCGGATAACGAACGGTTGGTGATGGATTCAATCTCTTTGAGTGAGGTAAGTCCGGGAATGGAAACCAAGTGTGACTGTTCAGGAATCTGCGTCCAACTCGCGGCAGTGAAACCCGACGGCAGGCGATCCTCAGGAATCAGAAAAATAAATGAACAGGAGAGTTGATCCAGCTCCTTCTTCAGTAAGGCCAGATCCTGGATGACATGCTTAGTCGGCTCCTTATCGGGATCCATCCAGGCCATCACTGCCGGACCAGAGCGACTCAGTTGATCCCAAGCAAAACCCTTGCCATCCAACGGTTTAACATCCCAAACCGGGTTGATTATTCCGAGTATTTCGGCAGGCTTATCCGATTTTCGGAGAATCAGCTCCAACTTCTTGGTTGTGTTCCCTTCTATTTTGAAGAAATCGAGTTTCGCCAAAACACGGCCGCCCGGCATCCGGTTCCCCGTAACCAGCAGATAGTGACCCTCGTCAAGAGTCAGCGGTCCGGCCAGTGGGTCGGGATACCCGCCGTAACCATAAGCCAGGGTGTGATACTTTCCTCCTTTATAACGGGCTAATGTGTAGTGCGTTTCATATTGTGGGGTGACCGGATTATCCGGATGACTTGTTAATACTAGCACCCCCTTAGGAAGGTCCTCTACCTTAACCGATTCAAAATGAGCAATATTCCACTCATTATTGAACCAATACTCAGGCAGCAGAGTACCCGGACTCAATCTTGCGGGAATGCCAAACGTCCGGAAAACCGCTACAGTAAAAATCTTACGGGAAAGCTGATCAGCCACTTTCAGCTGGTACACTCCCACCGGCGTTAACGGAGTACCATAATAGTTTTCCGTGTCGTTGATCTGGATTTCATCCCTGATCCAATTTAGCAGGTTGACTGGATTTTGACGGGTAGCCAGGATAAAATCAGAGCCGAAAGCCTCGATCAGCCCAGCTCGATAATCAATCAGCATCTCATTAGCCACCCGGGGATTTAGGAGGCTTGTGGTGATCATCCGACTCCGATCGGTCGCACTGATGGCTGTGGCCGATGTCAGGTGCCTGATTCCATCGGGCAGGGCCAGGAATGATTCCAAGTGATCGTTCAGGATTTTACCTTTGGTATCCCTTAGATCCTTTTCAGCGATCACCTGAAGCAATTCAAAAGCAGTCGGGCTCTGTTCTTTAGGGCACTCCCGCAGGAAAGTCATGATTTCCTGATAATTACCCCGACTTTTCAGTACAACATTCCAGGATTTCTCCGGATCCAAGCCATTCTCCTCAGCAAAGAGACGAACCATTTCTTCGGAAGGAAAGCTTTTCTCATAGGCTCCCCGAATTGAATCCTCCATCTGTAACCTCCGGTTGTTCTCTTCGCGGCAATCATTAGCCATTACGAGGGGTTCCCGCTCAATCGGAGGTTCCAGGTCGAACTCCAGGACCTTACTTTGGTATGGACTGGAATTCAAAACAATATGAACCGTATCGATAGCCCCAACCGAAATTTTTTCAAAGCCAAAACCTTCACCATTATGAGCCCAGATAATGAGATCTCCGAGCCCTGTGAGAAAGCTACAAATGCCTTTATCGTCAGTCTTTTTCGTTGAGATCGGGTAGAACTCTGCATAATTATACAACTG
>Ga0172381_10001821_pt1 | contig 24386 bp, 41 predicted proteins | sample Leawel6488metaG_FD_119754 | JGI IMG/M metagenome (GOLD analysis project Ga0172381, IMG submission 119754) | Leachate microbial communities from a municipal landfill in Southern Ontario, Canada - Leachate well 64-88 metaG | ecosystem: Engineered > Solid waste > Landfill > Unclassified | place... | reverse complement strand
TTTTTACAAAATCAAACAGAGTATGGAAAACTTTTTTCTTCAATACAAAAATCCACTATGGCAAAGAAAACGATTGGAAATAATGAAACGTGATGATTTTGCGTGTCAATCTTGTGGAGACACCGAAACAACCTTAAATGTACATCATACTTGTCCGTACAGAAAAAACACAAAAATTTGGGAGTATGAAGATCATGAATTGATTACGTTATGTGAAAATTGTCATCAAGAAATTTCTGAATACATAGACACATGTAAATTAATTATAACAGATACTTGCAGCAAATCTGTCAGTTTTGCACAAGAGATGACAGATTTAATCCAAGAAATGGATGCTGTAGATCCAGCAATATTATCATATTTTTCAAATTTGATGAAAGCTGAAAGAAAAAATGGATATAAGAATGTCCTTGAATATTGGAGAACAGAAAAAAATAAAAAAACAAATACCCTATAAAATATTAAAAATGAAAAGAAAAAATAATGAAAATTATCAAAAACAAATTGAGATTATTTCCATTGAAGCTTTTAAATCAGATGGGTTTTTAATGGTAAATAAGAATTTAATAAAAATTCTTGGAATAATCCCTGCAATTTTATTAAGTAACTACATTGACAAATACGATTACTTTAGAAGGAAATACTCAAATTATCATCAGTGGTTCTATTTAACACATGAACAATTAATGGAACAATTGGATGTTAGTGAATTTACAATAAGAAAAGCAAAACAATTTTTAATTAAAAAAAAGATGCTTTTTGCTATTAGAAGAGGGAATCCATCAAAAGAATGGTTCAAGATCAATTTCTCTGAAATAACTAAAGAAATAACGAAATTTATTGAGGATAAAAATAAACAACAAAATATTTCAGCCCTATCGAAAAGTGAAGGGCTTGCCCTATCGAAAAGTGAAGGGCTCTATAATAAGGATACCAAAATAAAAAAACAAGCAAAAAAGAATTTAAAAGAAGAAAGAAACAAAGATTATTTACAATATTCCCAAAAGCTATCAGAAATAATTCGCACCAATAAAAATTATAAACATACAACATCCCAAATTAAATCTTGGTCTAATGATTTTCGTCGATTGGTTGAAGAAAACGATGTTGCGGTAGAAAGAATAGAAAAAGCATTGAATTGGTACGAAAAAAATATTGGTGGCGAATACATTCCAGTTATTGAAAGTGGCAAATCTTTTCGTGATAAATTTAGTAAATTAGAATCCGCTATGAAAAGAAAACCATGTAAAAATTATCAACCTGAACTATCCATTGTTGAAAACGGTATCACTTTTAACTTAAACCGAAAATGGTTATATGTAAATAAAGAAAAAGGATTCGCCGAATTTCAATTAACCAAAGATCAAATTTTATCAGCAATAGGAAATAAAGAACCACATAAATACCAAGATAACATTCGCTACGACATTTGTCCAGACGGCAGATACCGTCACCCGGATTCTGGTGATTTATATATACCTTAAAACTTTAAAAAATGAAAATACTACAAATCATTCCAAATGATACTAAAGCAGTTATACACGTTTCTGTTAAAGATGAAGATCAATTACTTGCTTCAAAAGCTAATATACATTTACAAGAAATACCTATAATTGCGTGGGGACTTATATCTGAAGAACACAATAAAACTACAGTACAACCTCTTGTAATTTGTGAGAAAGAACTTGTTCCGGTTTCTACAATACTAAAAAATTATGCAATTTATACTTACGTATGATTGAAAGATTATTTCAAATAGATACTGAATATGGTTGTTTTGGTATAACAATAAATGATTCAGCATTTGTTAATAAAGTTCCGCCTATTGCAAAATGGATGAAAGGAAAACATATATTGCATATTAAAAATTGGGTAAAAAAGAATAATTACAAAATACAATATATTCCTTATGATCGAACGTAGAATCATTATAGCACTCATAACATCGACAGATTTTATCCAGCGAATTTACGATAAGTGGAATGTTCATCTTATCATGTCATCTTCTGCTCGGTATTTGTCAACGTGGTGTATGGAATTTTACAATGAGTATAAAGTTGCTCCGGGCAAAACTATAGAGGATATTTATTATCAAAAATTAAAAAAGGGATTGCCAAAAGATCTTGCTGAAGATATTAAAGAAATTTTGCAAGGACTTAGTGAAGAATATGAGAATACCAATTTAAACATGGATTATCTCATCACAGAGGCATTAAATTACCTTGAGGAGCAGCATCTATCCAAACACAATGAAGAAGTCAAAGGATTGCTTGAAAATGGGCAAAGAAAGGATGCAGAGAAATTAATCAAGGATTTCAAGCCTTTGGGAATTGCAAACAGCAAATTAAGTGACTACATACAGACTGTAAACCAAATTAGAAGGAAAAATAAAGCAAAACCGCTACTTTTAATGAAGCCATGGTTACGGGCAGGACAAACTACAATAATTTACGGAGGATACGGAACTGGAAAATCGTTATTCACACTAGCGCTTGCGTATGTTTTAGGTGTAGATGATTATGAAAATTCAAAGTGTGAGATTGCAAAATGGCAAGTGATGAACCCTACGGGATGTTTGTATATTGACGGGGAACTTGGAGAAATTGAGGTTGCTGAAAGAATTAAACAATTTGAATGGATTGGGCCACAACCACCGGAACGTAGGTTTAAAGTTTTATCAATACCAGAATATCAATTAGAAACTGAAGACACTTTTTATTTATCCCAAAGAGAGAACCAGCAGAAAATAATAAAATGGTTGCAGGAGCACCCAACATACGGATTAATTGTTTTGGATAGCATTACAACACTATTTGGTTTGATTGACGAAAACAATAATGCAGAATGGAACAACAAAATAAATCCATTTTTGCGTGATTTACGAGCATTAGGTATTGCTAATATACTTTTGCACCATGCGGGAAAGGATAACAAAAAAGGATTGCGTGGAGCATCTGCAATGGGTGCAATGGCACATAATATTTTTAGAATAACAGATCATGAAAAAAAAGATATTGACAAAGGAGAAGCTTGGTTTATTATTAAAAAAGACAAACAACGTGGTGGTGGTTTTAATTTTAAAACTTTTGCACTGAAGTTTACTCAAAACCATAATCAAACAGAAACATATTGGGATGAAACAAATATTTGTGAATTTTAAATTAAAATTTTATGAATAATATTTCAATTTTAGAAATTGGGTCAGGGTTAGGGTCAAGGTCCGGGTCAAGGTCAAGGTCAAGGTCAGGATCAGGGTCATGGTCAAGGTCAGGGTCAAGGTCATGGTCAGGGTCAAGGTCAAGGTCAAGGTCATGGTCAGGATCATGGTCAGGATCAGGGTCATGGTCAAGGTCAAGGTCAAGGTCAGGATCATGGTCAGGATCAGGGTCATGGTCAAGGTCATGGTCAGGGTTAAAATAAAAATTACACTTAAAAATTTAAAAATGATAGAGGATGCTGCTCAATCTAAAAGTATTAAAAGAATAAATTAAAACAATTAAAATTTTAAATCGTATGAAAAGAGAAATTGGAACAACAAGTAAAGAAGCATGTATTATCCGACCATGTAATTGTAAAAGCGATTTTCAGGATAGAACGTATGGAACACAAAATCGGGTTTGGAATCATGCCCCATCAAAAGGAAGTAAACCTAAAAGGTACAGATGTGTAGTTTGTAATGTAGAAAAGGAATTTTGATTCTAAAAATTTTTGTATAATAATAAATGTTTAATCTTAAAATTTAATTATGAAAACACTTCAAATTAGTGATGAAACGTATGAATTGATTAAAGATCAGTTAAAAGAAGAAGAAACTTTGGATATTAATACTTTGCAGGATTTTGTAGGCAAAACGTTTTTCTTCAGAACAGTAACTTACCATATTGTTGGCAAGGTTGTAAAAATACTTCCAATGGGAATTTTACAATTGGAAAAAGCCAGTTGGATTGCTGATAGTGGAAGATTTACTCAAGCAATTAAAGAAGGAATTTTAGATGAGGTAGAACCAATTGGATCATGGTTCATTAATGTATCTACATGTACTGATTTTGGTATTTGGAATCATTCGCTTGATTTAAAACAGAAATAGTATGAATAATATTTCAATTTTAGAAATTGTGTCAAGGTCAGGGTCAGGGTCATGGTCAGGGTCATGGTCAGGGTCAAGGTCAGGGTTAAGGTCAAGGTCATGGTCAGGGTCAGGGTCATGGTCATGGTCATGGTCAAGGTCAAGGTCAAGGTCAAGGTCAAGGTCAGGGTCAGGGTCAAGGTCAGGGTCAAGGTCAGGGTCAAGGTCCGGGTTAAAATAAAAATTACACTTAAAAATTTAAAAATGATAAAAACAGAACAATTAAAAGATGCATATCAAGAACTTATTAATGTTCTTGAATTGGTTGATGATAATCAAAAGGATATTATAATATCAGAAGACATTTCAGATAAAGAATTAATTGAAAAAATTCAGGAAGCCGGTGGGTTTTTAAAGGAAGGTTTGGATAGAAAAGAAAAACTTTCTGTATCCCCGGAAACATTATTTGTGTTTAGAGATACTCATGTTGCAGATGAAAATCTTACTGCAATTGTTACTTTACTTACAAAAGTAAAATCAGTTGAAAAGGAAAAACCGGCAAAAGGAAAAGGAAAAAAACCTGTTGTTCCTCCGGTAAAAGTTATTAAAGAGGGAGAAGATCTGGCAGACATTATTGATGCAGCAAAGAATGTAGCAACACTTGTTAAATTAGCAAATGAAAATATCATTTTTCAAGATATTCTTGGTGATTTAAAAAAGTATAAGTTTTTGGATGATCTTAAAGACTTTATGTTGGATACATTGGATGAAATTGCTAAAAAGAATATTGAGGAAAGTTCTGGTAATAAAAAAACAGAATTGGAAGGCGTTGTTCCCCTTAACAAAGACAAAGTAGTGTCGGTAAAAGAAAGTATTAAATTTGAAAATATCTCTACTGGAATTACTTCTGTAAAAGATATTGTTTCAAAATCACCGTTTAATAAATTGTTTGCAATCAATCCAGATACATTACAAGCAATTACCAACAGTATGGAAGATAATGGATATGATCCTGCTTTTCCTGTTGTTTTGTGGGGGGATATTTTAATTGATGGAAATACACGTTTACAAGCAGCAATTGAATCCGGTATTAAAGAAATTCCTATGCTCAGAAAAGAATTTGATTCTGAAAAAGATGCATTGGAATATGCTATCCATAATCAAAGGAACCGGAGAAATATAACTGAAGCTGAAATTTTGCATCGTATAGAACTTTTGGATAAACCGATGTCAAAAAAGGAAGCCGGAAAGTTAAAAGGCAGCAAGGACGAGAGCAAAAGCAATTTTGAAATCAAAACAGCTTCCGAAAAATCACATGTAAAAACAGCAAAAGTTTTAGGTGTCGGGGCATCCAAAGTTTCTGATGCCCGAACGGTTTTAAAGGATAAAAAAGCAAAGAAAGAAGTTGAATCCGGCAAGAAAACAATAAGTAAAGCTGCTAAAGAAGTCCGTGAAAAGAAATCAGCAGAAAAACCAAATAAAGAAACAAAAGGGAAATTAGAAATGATCCCGGTTATTATTGATACTCTACGTCAATTTAAAGGTAAAACAGTAGAAATTGAAGAGATTATTACCAGTTCGTTTGAAACCTTAATGGAAGCAAATGGAGCGAAAGCAACCAATGCAAACAAAGTTGAGGAAGAAGTTCGACACACAATTGATGTGTTGGTTGCTTTTGATTGGATTTCTCAAATGCCGGAAGATTCAATTTTAATTAAAGCAGATGAGTATTTTTATGCAAGGTAGGAAACTGAAATAAGTATTGGTTTAATTGGTTTGGAGTGAAAGAGAGGAACGAGATGTGGATTGTCTTACTTGTGGTTTATCCCTATGTAGGCGTTAGTTAATGACGAGTTCATTTGACTACCATGAAACGTTAGCTTTCACTCCTTTTTATTACTAAAACATCAAAACTGTTGTTACACTAAGTCAAAAGCAATTTTAAAATCAAAATAGCTTCTTTAAATTACTTAAAAAATAAACAATGGCTGGATTTTTCTCATCAGAAGAAACAAAACCAAAAAAGATAAAGGAACGTTCGTGTATTACTTGTGGTTTGTATAAAGATTGTGTCTCTCCCCGGATGAAACCATACGGTAATTTCAAACTCGGTATTCTGAATATTGCAGAAGGTAGCGGAGAAGTTGAAGATTCCAATGGTAAACCATTTCAGGGACGTGCAGGAAAACTTTTACAACGTACCTATAGAAACTTGGGCATTGATTTGTTTGATGACTGTCTAAACATAAATGCTGTTTCCTGTCGTCCTATAGATGCTAAAGGAAATAACCGAACTCCCACTAACGAAGAAATAATAACCTGTCGCAGACGAGTTTTACGGGTAATTGAAGAATACAAACCAAAGGTAATAATACTTTTAGGATTTTCTGCCATTTTTAGCGTCATAGGTGAACGATGGAAGAAAGAGATAGGGACTATTACCAAATGGAGAGGTTGGATGATCCCTGATCAGGATTTTGGTGCCTGGATATGTCCAACGTTTCATCCAAGTTATGTTGAAAGAGCAAAAGAAAAAACTGAAGTTGAAGAATTAATCTGGAAACAGGATTTACAACAAGCATTTAATTTAGTTGAGGCCCCTTTTCCAAAATATAAGGAACCGGAAATTGAAGTAATTGAAGATTTGGATCTACTTAATTATCAAACAACACATACGGATACATTTGGAAATACAAAATTTAGACACATCCCGGAATTAATTGCGTTTGACTATGAAACTACCGGGTTAAAACCACATGCAGAAGGACATGAAATCATTTGTTGTAGTGTTGCAGATAGTCCAGATCATGTGTACGTATTCATGATGCCAAAAACATGCAGGGAACGTAGACCGTTTATAAATATTCTTTCTAATCCAAATGTTAAGAAAATTGCAAGTAATATGAAATTTGAACACTCTTGGAGTGCTTTTATGTTTAACCAACCAGTAGAAGGATGGGAATGGGACACTATGATAATGTCTCATATATTAGATAACCGAAGGAGTATCACCGGATTGAAATTTCAAACTTATGTTAATTTTGGTGTGATTGATTATGCCAGTGAAATTGCCCCTTACCTTGAAGGGGATAAAAATAATGCAAATTCATTCAATCGGATTAAAGAATTATTGAAAATTCCAGGAGGGAAGGAGAAGTTGTTAAAATATAATGCATTGGATTCAATATTTGAATATCGATTAATGCTCAGACAACAAACATTATTAAAATTAAATAGTTAACGTTTATAACTATAATATGACAATAGATTTAAGATATGGGGATACAATAGAACAAATGAGATTAATACCTGATAAAAGCATTGACTTTATTTGTTGTGATTTACCTTATGGAACTACTGCCTGTGTTTGGGATACAATTATACCATTTGACAAACTTTGGGAACAATATAAACGAATAATAAAGGATAAAGGTGTGATTGTGTTATTTGGTAGTGAACCATTTGCATCATTATTAAGAACATCTAATTTAGAATGGTATAAATATGATTGGATTTGGGAAAAGAATAACTCTGGAAACTTTCAATTAGTAAATTACCAACCATTAAAAATTCACGAAACGGTATCAGTATTTTATAATGAAACACCTAATATGGAATTTGCTAATATTATGATTGAAAATATGAAACGACTTAATTTAAAACAAATTGATGTTTCAAAATTAGAATTTTCAAGAACAGGTGGAATGACAGGTTGGGTTACAAACAAGATAAATGGTTCTCAATTACCAACAGAAAAACAGTGGAGTAAAATATGTCATTTGTTTGGTATTAAAAATAACTACAACAAAATACTTTCAAATGTAAAAAAGATTACGTATAACCTTAAACTTGATAATACCGAATTAGTTTTATCAAACAAAGGTAAAGCTGGGTCATTAGGACATTTATCAAGTGAAAGTAAAAGAGAAACGTATATTCAAGATAAAACAGGTTATCCAAAAAGTATATTAAAATACAATAGAGAAAATGGATTACACCCAACACAAAAACCTATTCTATTGATGGAATTTTTGATAAAAACATATTCCAATGAATGTGAAACAGTATTAGACAATACAATGGGTAGCTGTTCAACGGGAATTGCTTGTGTAAATACCAATAGAAATTTTATTGGAATAGACAATACAAAAAAGTATTTTAATATTTCTTTAAATAGAGTGGAAGAAAAAAGAAAAGAAAAAGAATTTACAGTAGTAACTTCATTCGGAGATGGGGTGTAGTATTACTGCTAACGTTGGCAATATGGCATCGAAAGCCAACCCCAACCTACGCTACAACGCATTGCCTTAATTTGGCTTTTGTGCTATATTGCGTGTTAGTGTTTGTTATTATTTTTGTAAACAATTTAAAATTAAAAATATGTGTATAATTTGCTCTGACCCAGACCTTGGACAACAATACCTCAATGCTATTGATAGCGCGAGGTGTCATCTAAAAATTGCCGAAGATGCACTTTTTAAATTGGGTAAAAAATATCCAAAAAGTAATTACGATTCATGTCATAAAAAGTTAGTAAAAATCAGAAAGTCTATTAATGAAGTAGAAGAACGTCGGGAGTCTAATAATAAACACTAAACTATCAAAATATAACGACTTATGAACAAAGAACAAAACTCGAATGAACCACAAAAACAGCAATTAAATATAGCTAGTGTCAGTGGTAGTAGTAATTTAGCGTTGGAGAAAGCACAAGAAATGATGTTGCTTCCAATAAAAGATTTACCTAAAGAAGCAATAGAATATTTAAAGTTTCTTTCAAGTAAAGTAGGAATGTGCATGGAAGTTTGCTTAACTGCTTATTGCGCATATAATCAAGCTGTTTTAAATATGCCATGTGATGATGCTTTATATATTTTACAAGATACAGAGGATGGTCGTAAATGGTTTGTGGCAATGGGTTATTGTCACTAACAGTGGCATTCGTTGCAGATTTAAAAAGATAAATTATGATTGAAAGAACAACACCAGAAAACATTAATAGCCTTATACATGAACCAGCTTATAAAGAACTGCACTGCAAGAAAAAGAAAATATTTATTGACCCACAACCACCAGAAGACCAAGTTAAAGAATGTGACGGTTTTGAACCTTGCAGTTAACGGTCACAGATATACGTAGTTTTTTTCTTAAATTGGAACACAAAAATTAAATAATATGAATACAGAAAATAAAAGCACAGACGTTGGTAACACAGATAAAAAATTACATATATCTGATGTTAGAGAACGTTTATGTCTGGGTAATTTCATAATAAACAGACCTGAAGAATGGGATTTAGAAACTGTAAAATTAGAAATACGAGATTATGACTATGATTCAACATCAATTAGTATAGAAGACCTTAGATTACTACACACTTACATAGGTGAGATTTTAAATGCACGCTAACGGTTTGCATAGCAATCAATATAGGCAATCGGTTTTTATTTAAAATTTTTACTAAAAACTAAAATAAGATGAATGATAATTTAAAATTCAGAGGCAAATCGTTAGAAAACAATCAATGGGGTTCTTTTCTTAACAGTTTTGAAAAAACTGAGGAGCGTGGGCAAAAAATTAAATAAAAAAGATTTATTAAGCACTAACCTTGCTACGAAGAAAGGCTATTGCACACAACGGTGAGTATAACAAACGTTTAACGAACTTTAGATTGAAACAAATAACTTAAATATTAATTACCGACCTTAAAAATAACTACCGACAAATGTTTGTTATACATTATTATAGTGAGTTTTTAAGTGAGGGCAAAACGAAATAAAATGCAGGAAATTAAATTATCAGAAGAAATTGCAATGTTAGAAGAAAAGTACCTAAAAAGTGAAAGAGAGCTTGGGGAACTTATTGCTACAATGTGGGTAAACTTTGATGGTAAAATAGGTGATAAAGTGTTAACATCTGAAGACAGGCCCAAGCGTGCGAGCCAATTATTTATTAAAATATGTGAACACTATATAGATAAGATAAAGGAACTAGAAGAAAAGATACCTTCAAGGCCTGTAACAACCGGTGGGTATATGTGATGTGCGCCCACTATGAAATTAAATAACAGCACTACACTAACAGGCGCATGGCATATATACCGTGTTATACGCTTTTAATTTTTATAAAATGGAAAAACCGAAATACAGCACGTATTATCATTTGTTTTTTATTACTGATTATGAATACTTACAATAAAAGAACTTGGCTAAATAAAGAAGATTCACCTTCGCTTGGAAGCGTTGTTGCATTTGATTGCGATATTAGATATTCAGAAGGAAGTGAAAGAACTATTTTTTTGGCAATATCAGATTGTAATCGTACTGTGAAAATTATTAAAAATACTGAAAATATTGAAGAATATATTAATAAATTAAAGTTGTTAAAATCAGAAATTGAATTATTTATAAATCATTTAAACCAAACAAAATGATAAAAATATTAAGTATTAAGGGAATAAAAAAAGGGAACATAGTCACAAGAGTATACCCAGCTAATGGTTATTCCGGTGACAGTTCGTATATTGGAATGAAGATGGAGCTAATTAAACTTACTAAAACTGAAATAATTTTAAAGAGCTTAGAAGGTAAAGAAAACGACCAAATATATCTTTCTTTAAAAAATTGGGAGTTTGGATGGGTACAATATAAATTGTCTGGCGATGAAAAATATAAAAAATCTAAATATTCCGAACGTAGAGGACAATTGAGAGTTCAATATGTTTATTTAGGGTTTGAATTAGATAAATTAAGGGGAAGAAATTATCCCGATGACAAGTTTGGCGATTATCTTATGATATGTCGTTATTTAGAAGAATATGGATACAGTTGTTGATAAAAATGGCATGTTATGTATCTGGCGCATTTTCAGGCACATAGCACGATACGAAGCAAGGTAATCTTATTATTTTTTTAGGGTGGGTATTTTTTCTTTAAAATTATTTGTTTATTACGAAGTTGGCGGGCGTGGTTCTGGAAAATATAGAAAGTTTCTTGAATCAACAACAGTTTTATTGTTAAAAAACGAGACTATTTTTATTGCTGCAAGAGATGAAGAACACGGATTTGATGTCTATTCAGATTTAAAAGCGATGGGGTTAGAAAAATTAACCTTTAAACATGCTTATAGAAAAGAGCCAATGTATTCAAAAGAACCTGATTTTAAATACATTGAAAAATATGCTGGTACTCGCGTGTGGTTGGTTAAATAGCCACTAACTACTATATATAAAAACTAACCTATAATTATATGGAAATCAATAAAAAGCACGATGGAATTTTAAATATTTACATACAAAAACTTAATTATTTTTATTATACCGATAAAACAACCAAAATACATACACATGTTAGCATGACCCAATTAAACAAAATACAATTACCAATATAAATTTTAGCCTTTTTAGTATTAACTAAAAACGTAAATATGAAGAAAATAGGGATAGTATTGATAATGATTTTATTATCATCAAAATTATTTGCTCCTAATGATGTGCGTTCAACATCAAAAAATTGGAAAATAGAATACAAACAAATAATTAAAGAACAAACAAATGTATTATTGATAGAAATAAAATCAATAGAGACTTGGCATGATTCATTAAATTACAAAAAAGGAAACCCATACAAAAAAGTAAATTCAATTGGGGCAATGGGTGGTTGGCAACACATGCCAGGAACCCTTCGATGGTTAGGTTATCGTGATTCTACTTTTAAACGTTTTTTGAATAGCAAAGAATTGCAAAAAAAATATGCAATTAAATTATTAATTTCAAATTTGCATCAATTAACAGTAAGAAGTAAGAAATATAATCTAACACCAATAGATTACATTGGAATGCGAATAGACACAATTGAAGTTACTTTATCTGGTTTATTGGGGGCTTCATGGATTGCCGGAGTTGGTGGGGTGCAAAGATTGCTTGCAAGAGGACACAATGCTTCGGATGGCAATATGACAACAAAAGATTATTTATATAAATTCAGAAATATTATGAATATTAATCCAAAAACAAAAGAAGCTTACGAATTGATGCATCAAGGAATTTTGGCTTTAGCCAGGGCAGAACAACAAGGAATTCGTGTAGATGTTCCATACGTTGAAAGAAAAATGCAATTTTTAACCCGGAGAATTCATCGTTTAGAAGCAGATTTTAAAGACACACAATTTTACAAAGATTGGGAAAAAGCAACACCCCCCGGAAAACTGAATATTAATTCTCCCACACAACTTAGTAATTTTCTTTATAAAGTAAAAGGAATTACACCGCCTAAATTTACTAAAAGCAGCACTGATGAAAATCCAAAGGGGAGTTCAGATAAGGAAACATTAATCCAATTAAATATACCTGAGCTTAATTTGTTAATTGAACGGGATAAACTAATCCGTTTACGTGATGTTAATTTAGATGGATATATGCGAGAACAGGTAAACGGATATATCCATCCGTTTTTTAATCTACATCTTGCAAGAACATATAGATCAAGCAGTTCCAATCCAAACTTTCAAAATATACCTATCAGAGACGAAGAGAGTATGCAAATATGTCGGGGGGCATTATATCCCCGTCCGGGACATCAGCTTTTAGAGATTGATTTCGGATCATTAGAGGTACGTGTTGCAGCATGTTATCATAAGGACCCAACTATGTTAGAATATATTAACAATCCAAAATCTGACATGCATACAGATATGGCAAAACAAATCTTTATGTTAGATAAATTAGATAAAAGCATTTCTTCACACAACATACTTCGGCAAGCAGCAAAAAATGGATTTGTATTTCCACAGTTTTATGGGGATTATTTTAAAAACTGTGCTGAAAATATGGCTATAACCTGGGGCAAATTACCAAAAAGTAGATGGAAACCAGGTCAGGGGATTCAAATAGAGGAAGGTTGCTATTTATCAGATCACTTAATAGCACAAGGAATAAAATCTTTTGATAAGTTTACAAATCATTTAGAAGATATTGAACATGATTTTTGGAATAATCGTTTTCCTGTGTATGCTCAATGGAAAGAAGATTTTTATGAAGAATATCAAAAACAAGGTTATGTTGATATGTTTACTGGGTTTCGTTGTAGTGGTGTTATGCGAAAGAATGAAGTTATTAATTCACCAATTCAGGGAGCAGCTTTCCATTGTTTATTATTTTCATTTATTGAATTGGATAAGGTACAACATAAACAGGAATGGGATTCAAAATTAATCGGTCAAATACATGATTCTGCAATGATTGATTGTAATCCTTCCGAACTGCAACATGTGGCTAAAGTAGCAAAAAGGATTACTTGTGAACTTCTTCCAAAAACGTGGGATTGGATTATTGTTCCACTTGATATTGATATGGCTGTAAGTTCAGTTGATAAATCGTGGGCAGAAAAAGAAAAATTTAAAATAGGATAATTATGAATGAATTAGTAAAGATTACAGAACAAGATGGACAACAATTAGTGTCCGCACGTGAACTACATGAATTTCTTGAAAGTGAAAGACAATTTGGTAATTGGATTCAACAACGAATTGATAAGTATGGGTTCATTGAGAATCAGGATTATATTTGCTTTAACAAATTTGTTAAAGCAGAAAAGTATGGTAATAAAACACTGAAAGAATATGCCATTACAATTGATATGGCTAAAGAACTTGCAATGGTTGAGGGGAATGAAAAAGGAAAACAAGCTCGCAGATATTTCATTGAAATTGAAAAGAAATATAAACAAAATATACTTTCCACACCAATAAACCAATCATATTTGGATTTGGTAGAAATGATTTTAAAAACTCTGCGGGATCAGGAAATTGCAATGAAGAAATTAGACGCTCGTATAAATCAAATTGAGTTTGTACAAAATACAGCACGAAAACAATTAGAATATTTTCCAAAACCAATTGTAAAACCCCGAAATAAAACAGGAAGACAAATTCTTGTGCAATTTGTAAATTCAATTGTAAGAAGGGATAATTTATTCCCCAGAAGTGTATGGATCAAATTATATGAAGAATTCTGTTGTCGTTATCGTAAAAATATACGGAGGCGAGCAAATAATTTAGGAATTTCTCAACTTGATTGGATTGAACAATTTGATTATATTGATGAATTATACGCGATAGCTGTTGAATTGTTTCAAAATAAATGGGATATTAAAGTGCATAGAAAGAATCATTAAAAAAGACATTCACTTATGCAATCTAAAACCAAATGCTCAACTCCTTATTGTCGAAATGATCGAGTAAAAGGAAGAACAAAGTGTTCTAAATGCAATATGCGTTGGCTAAAAGAACACCATCTAGACACATACACTTTTAATATACTTCGGTGTAATGCAAAAAGAAGAGGAAAAATTTTTAATATAACGCTTAATCAATTTCGTAAATTTTGTAAGGAAACTAATTATCTTGAATTAAAAGGCAAAAATGCAAGTAGTGCTTCAATTGATTGTAAAATACCAGAGAAAGGATATAGTTATGAAAATATGCAGATTTTAACCCTTGCAGAAAATACGATTAAAGAAAACAAAAGAAGGAAATGTCCTTTTTAATTCAAAAAATTTTTGTATAATATATTATAACAAATATTAAAATTTAAAGATTATGGAAAAAATGACAATTCACAGAGGACTTGCAGAATTAAAATTAATTGATGCAAGAATTGAAAAAGGCATTGAAGAAACAACACTCACTGGGGTAAAGCAAAAAGGTAAAAAGGTGAATAATATCATTGAAGAAACCGAATTTACCAATAACGCACAATCTGGTTTTGACAGTGTTTTATCACTAATTAAACGTAAAAATTTAATCAAATGTGCTATTGTAGAAAAGAATGCAAAAACAAGAGTTGCCATTGGTGAAAATGAGATGACTATTGCAGATGCTATCAATTTTAAAACTTTAATTAAATATAAAAAACAATTTATTGCTAATTTGCACAAAAAGCATTTGACTGTTTTAGCTTGCCTTGAAAAAAACAATGCTATTGCAGATCAAAATTTGCAAGCAGTTCTTGTAGCTACATTTGGTAAGGCAGTAAAAACACAGGATACTGATTTGGAAGCAGTACGCAAGCCATTTATGGATTCTAATGAATGGCATTTGGTAGATCCATTGAAAATAATGGATAAATTAACTGTTTTAGAAAAAGAAGTATTAACTTTTGAAACTGAAGTTGATGCTGCTTTATCTGAAATAAACGCAGTAACGTTTATTGAATTTGAATAATTAAAAAATAAAGTGACTAATTGTACGAAAAACACAAACATAACCTCCCGCTTGAGGATTAGAAAAGCAACCATGTGCTAAATGGATAAAATAAACAACAGAAAAGTTCAAAGATTAAAATTCAAAGCATAAAGGTTAAATTTTAAAGTTCTTTATAATTAAAGTTTAAATTACAAAATGTAAAGGTCTTTTAAATCCAGTGAAAAGTTTTATAGGTGGTGGTTATTTGTCCTCGTGTTTTGTATCTGGCTGTACAATTAGTCCTTTTTAAAATATAGAATTATGGAGTAACGGGTGTCCTTTAACTGGAGAACTCCTTCCAAAAGGAACTGTCATTAAACTTAAAGTAAAATAATTATGAGCTACGAAAAAAACATTGAAATCAATTTAAATTATGCAAAAGATGTAGAAATCGATTGTGACCAATTAGATTTGGAATTGTTGGAACAGGCAGCATTATTTATGAAATATGGTATGAATGCTGCCAGACAACGAAAATATTTAGATATAGTAAAAGAAAAATTGGATTTGGTGAAAGCTGAATTGGATCAAAAAATTAGAACATTTCCATCAAATTACAAAATTGACAAAGTTACAGAAGCTGTTGTTAGTTCTACAATTATTCAACAGGATGAATTTAAAGAAGCAAATAAAGAATATATAGAGGCAAAGTATACACTGGATGTTGCACAAGTTGCTGTTTCCGCAATGAACCAACGCAAAAGCGTTTTGGAGGATCTCGTTAAACTTCATGGGATGCAATATTTTGCTGGACCAAGAATACCAAGAGATCTCCGTCAAAAGAGAGAAGAACGGGAAGCACAACAAAAAGAAACAGGAGAAAAAGTAGGTGCATCACTCAAAAGAAAAACCAGATGACATATATCTATTGTTTAATACTTGCAATAGTTACAGTTATTTTTGTTTATGTACTATCAAGAATACAGGCTATTGCATGGTTGCACTCGTTAGAAAAATTTTTAAATAACAAACACAATAATATCTTAAAAACTGAAGAAAATGAGCAAAAACAATCAAAGAACAACTAATTTTAGTGATAAAATTAGAAATCAAGTTGATGATCACAAAGCACAGGATAGCAAAAGTTATGGCTATCTTAAACTACCTAAAGGCATTCAAGTGTATTCCGTAGATATCCCAAAAAAGTTGAATCTGTTAAAAGTTAAATTTGACATCATCCCATATCTTATAAGTGATGCAAAACATATTGATGCTAAATTAGGTGCAGAAATTGGAGAACCTTGGTGGAGAAGGCCGATTCGGATTCACAAACATATTGGTGTTGATGATGATTCTGTAATTTGTTTATCAACTATTGGAAAGAAATGTCCTATTTGTGAATATCAGAAAGAATTAATTGCAAATAAGGCAAGCAAAGAAGATATAAAAGCATTAAATTATTCCAAACGTAGTATTTACCTTGTTTGGCCGAAGGATGATGGGGACTTTGATGATGAAGTTCATATTTTTGACATTTCTGATTTCTGTTTTTATGATCCACTTATGGTTGATGCAGAAGAAATGAACGAATACAATTTTCCTTCATTATCTGATGGAAAGACTTTACAAGTTCGGTTTGAAAAAGAAACATTTGCCGGAAATGAATTTCCAAAAGCAACTCGCATAAGTTTCATAGAAAGAGACGAACAGTATAAAGAATCTATTTTAGAAGAAGTTCCTTGCCTTGATGGGATTTTGAACATCCTTTCTTATGATGAACTAAATGCAAAATTTCTTGCTATAGGTGATGAAGATACAGAAGAAAAAAGAAAAGTCAAAGATGATGATGAGAAACCTCGTAGCAGGAAATCAGTTTTAACAAAAAGCAAAGAAAAAGAAGAACTGGAAATAACTTGGGCACAAATTGATGGTAAATCTAATAGAAGTTTGTGTTCTTTAATTATTCAGGAAAATATTGATCTTAATCCTGACAAATTTGATGATGATAACGAACTTAAAATAGCTATAGCCGAGAAATTAGGTATTAAAGTTCCTACTGCAAAACCAAAGAAAGAGGAAGAAGAAACTGAAAAAGTTACCTGGGAATCTCTTACAAAATTGGAAGGACGTAGATTGTCACGTGTTGTCAAAATGAATAATTTAGATATTACGATCAGTGATTTTGAAGATGATGATCCCGGACTGCGTGAAGCCATTGCAAAAGAAATGGATATTGAAATTCCTAAAGCAAAAAAAGAAACTGAGGGCAAAAAAAGAAATAGTAAGGAATCTTCCAAAGAAAATCCATGCCCAAACGGGTTTGTGTATGGAAAGGACAATGATAAATACAATGAATGTGAAGAATGTGTTGTTTGGAAAGCATGTCTCACTGAGAATGAAAAACTAAAAGGAAAATAAATGGGTATTCTGAAATCATCAAGTGTTATTGATAAAACAGATGCACAAAGAGTAGTAGGTGTGGTATTACCAGAGAGAATATCCACCTACTTCTCTCTTTTTGTCACTGCAAAAGGATGCACCAAAGCAACGATATTCAGGGAATTAATGCAAAAGTGGTGGGACCACAAAACGGTTAAAGAACCTGAAAATAAGTTGTTGGAAACCCTGTTTAATAAAATCCAAAAGGAATGGTCTTCTATAAAATTAAAAGTCCCAGAAAAAAATATTGAGGATTTTCGTTCGGAACTACAACAGGAACTTCAAAAAAAAGGATTGAAAGAAATTCACATAAAGACTATTTTAAATAAACTTAAAGAGTAATGGAACGAAAAAATAAAGAACCACTTGCTACACAAATGAAAAAACATGTAAACTCACCAAAAAAGAAAGATGATGATTACGTTCCTTATGAAGGTAATTTTAATACAGTAACCAGCACAGGCTCTACTTTAGTTAATTTAGCAATATCTGGAAAACGTATAAGGGGAGGAGGATTGCCCGGAGGCACCGTAGTTGTGGTTTCTGGTCCATCACAATCAGGAAAAACGGCCTTTCTCAGTGAAATTGCAGGAAACATAAAACAAGGTGGTGGTGAAAATCAATTTCATGATCCTGAAGGAAGATTAGATCAAGAATTTGCTCGAATATTTGGAATGGAATTAGATAAAGAAAATTATCATCAACCGGATACCATAACAGGATTATTTGAGATAGCAAGATTATGGAAACCAAAAAAAACAATTACGACCATTAATGGAATTTTTGGGGATTCATTAGCTGCATTATCTACAAAATTAGAAATGGAAAGTGAAGATGGGGATAAAATGGGTGGTCGCAGGGCTAAAGAATTTTCAGAACAATTCAGAAAATTTTGCAGACAAATTAAACAATTAAATTATCTTATGGTGTGTAGCAATCAACTTAGGGAAAATATGGATGGGAATAAATATTCCCCAAAATACACAGAACCAGGAGGACAAGCTTTAAAATTTTATCCCAGCGTACGATTGCGTTTCGGAGCCCCAAAAAATATTCCAAAAAAGATCACATTTAAGGGAAAAGAAATTGAAAAAATAATTGGTATTGAAACGGAAGTACAAGCAATTAAAACAGTTGATGATCCATACAGAAAAGCCCCTTTATTTATAATTTATGGGTACGGCATTGATGACATTCGTGCTAATTTACAGTACATAAAAACATATAAAGGATTGTCTATTTACACTGTAAATGGAACAAAATTAGATATTTCTATGGAAGAATCAATAAAAATAGTGGAACAAAATAATCTTATTAATGAATTAAAAGAAGAAACGATAGACCTTTGGGAGGAAATCGAATCTAAATTTGTTAGTGAACGTAAACCTAAACGATAAATACATGCTAAAAAAAGTTATAATATTTTTAAATAAAATGGATGGTATTTATCCACTTAGTTCAATTGAAAGGCGAAAACAAAATATTCAATTTTTATTTGAGCACACAATTCAATGGATGCCAACAATTGTTCAAATGTACGATACAAATTATGCCCAATTGAAAGATCATAAAAAAGCAAGAGATAAAACATTTGAAGATTTACAAATATTAGAAAATTAAATCCGATGAAAAGAAAAGACAAATCTTTGATTAATGTTAAACTTCTTGATAATACTAAAGGATATAAAGAATATATATCTAAATTCAGAATAAAAATATTAGCCCTTGATCCGGCAACGCATTGTGGGTATGCCATTAGTAGAGAATTGTATGGTGTTTGGGATTTAACACCAAAACGGGATGAGAGTGCTGGAATGCGTTTAATCCGATTCCGTTCTAAATTAATTGAAATAATTCAATCTGAAAAAATAAATTTAGTTGCATTTGAGCGTCCCGGTGGAAGGCACGTAGGGGCTGTTATTGTTCAATCGGAATTACAAGGACAAATAAAAATAATATGTGAAGATTCTCATATTGAATATCGTGGATATTCTTCTCAAGAAATAAAGAAGTTTGCTACAGGAAAAGGAAATTGTGGAAAACCTGCTATGATTGAAGCAGCACAAAAAAAATTAGGTTATACCGGCGAAAATGATAACGAAGCAGATGCCTTATGGCTTTTAGAATTAGCTAAAAATGATTATGCAACCAATAATTGATAAATTATGTACGTAATTGGCTTAGTATTTTGTATTATTGCTTGTTTAGGATTTATATGTTGGTGTATATATTTAATGTTTTTTGAAGGAAACAATAATAAATATCTTGAATAATGCGTACAAGAAGGGAACAAAGTTAGAATCGTGGCAAAACGAGACTATATTAAATTGTAAAACAAAAATAAAGAACCATGTTGAAATCACTTTCAATAAAAAATTTTCAAAGCTGGAAAGATGCTCAATTTGATTTTCATCCGGGAGTCAATGTTATTATTGGTTTCTCTGATGCCGGAAAAAGTGCAATCATTCGTGCCTTACGTTGGCTTATCTGGAATCGTCCTTTAGGTAGTGAATTTCAATCTAATTGGGGTGGAGAAACTGTTGTCGATTTAACCACAACAGAAGGGGTCACTATTTCCAGAAGTCAGGATAAAAATGGCAATGAAAAAACGTATACACTCAGCACATTTGATAAACCATTAAAAGCATTTGGTACGGATGTTCCTAAAGAAGTTTCTGATGTTTTAAGTATAAATGATATTAATCTTCATCAACAACAGGATAGTTTTTTCCTTTTAAAAGATACTTCAGGTGATGTTGCTGCACATTTCAATAAAATTGCAAACCTTGAAAAAATAGGGATTGCTCAGTCCAATGTTAAAAAATGGATTGGGGAAATTACTTCTGAAATAGGACATGAAGAAACAAAAGATAGACCAGCAACAGGTTTAATTAAATCCATTAAAGAAAAGAAACAAGAATTGCTAAAATATGACCACCTTGAAACGTTTGAATCCAAAGTAAAGGTATTAGAAGATTTAGAATCAAAATTGAACCTTGAGCATAAAAACAAACAAGAATTACAAAATATTGTTGATAATATCATTGAATTGAGATCCGAAATTAAACAAGAAAAAGAAATACTTAAAATTGAACCTACCTTAATCCAAGTATTTAATTTAATTGAAAAACGAAATGCGGAAACAAAAGATTTAAATGCATTAATTAAATTAGTGTGTATAATTGAAGAAAGTAAAACAGAAATTGAAGAACTCAAAAGTATTATTTCTGCTGATACGATTATTGATAATCTAATCCAATTATATCAGAAAAAAGATAAAGAAGAAAAAGAACATTATCAATTAAATAAATTAGTAGTAAATATTAATAATGGTAAAAAATTAGTAAAAATGGCAGAACAGGAATACAATAGGTTGCATAAAGAATTTGAAAAGGAATTTCCTGACATTTGCCCACTTTGCAATAAACCAAAATAAACAAAAATGGAAAATCAATATTTTTATATTTCTGTGCATTATTTAGAAGGAAACAAGGAATTGGTGGGCATATTTGGTATGAAGACGAAAATGGTAATTTACAAAAAGAAATATGAAAACGTATTTAATTCCAATTAAGTTAAAATCAATAAGGAAAAATCCGAATGCGGGGAGTGAACAAACAATTATTCAAAGAACACCCACAATTCGTTTTTCTTTTAATGGTTTAAAATTACCCGAATGTTTAAAAGATAATGAAAATTGTTTTATTACAGAAAAGAATATGGATATTGCATCTAAACAAGTACACATAGAAGGAATATTGAAGTATCCATTACATTCAGATTTATTAGAACAATTATGGGGAGTGGATATAATAATTAGCCAAGAAAATAATTCTACAATTATAACTCATTTTCCTGAACCGGATTATTTTTATAAATACGAAATAATTGAAGTAAAATGTAATAATTGTAAACAAAAATTTAAAAGCAATGAATTTCAGTCATTAGATAACGATAACGATGATTGTTTTGCTTCAACAGAAACAGGGTGTCCAAAATGTGGTGAATGGGATTGCTGCTCTGTTAAATATGAAAAAATTGAAGACGCATTAAAAATAGCAGAAGAGGAATACGACAGATTACATAAATAATTTGAAAAGGAATTTCCTGACGTTTGTCCACTTTGTAACAAACCAAAACAATTAAATTATGAGTGATCCATTTTATCCTTGTGAAAGAGGAACAATTATAGATATTATATGCTTTATTTTCATAATAATTATTGTGATTCTAAGCATTGTTGATTTTATGTGGTTTTAAACTAAAATAAATAATTATGAAAACATTATTAATTATATTAGAAATAATTGTAAGTTGTCTTACAGGTTATGCAGGATTTCAAATTAATATCATTATAGGATTTGGTGCAAGTATTTTTATGTTTGTTGGATATGTGTATTTAAATTATATTTTATTTATAAAAAATTCTGAAAATGCAAAGAAAACAAAATAAAAAATTATTATGTTAAATGATCCTTTTTATCCTTGTGAAAGAGAAACAATTGTAGATTTAATATTTATATTTTTAATTATACTTTTGTTTATTTTATCAATTATTAATAATTTAATTTTATATAAATAAAATTATGAACGATGAAATATTAATGGTAATTGCAAAATATTTTTCTTTTAAATTTGAAGTAATAAAGGAAGTATACGCAGAATGCAAATCATTTGATGCAACAATGCGTTATTGTGAAGTTAGCAAAGAATACAATATTTCTCCTTTTACTTTATGTTCTATGGTACTTGATTTGAAAGAATTGAAAAGATATTATGCAAAGAAAACAAAATAGAGAGTATAATTGTCCTTGTTTAGATATTGCAGGACAATTAAATTACACAAGAGAAGGAATCCCAATTGAAGATTGCCAAACTTGTCATGGAACTGGATTTATTCCAAATAAACCAAATTTAATCCTTTGCAGTGATCTGCATTTGCGAGAGGACACACCTACTTGTTATATAGGAGATTTTCAAAAGGAACAATGGGATTCTCTTGATTTTATAAGAGAATTACAAAAAGAATATGATTGTCCTGTTCTATGCGCAGGAGATATGTTTCATCATTGGAAACCAAGTCCTTTTTTATTATCACAAACAATAGAACATTTACCAGATGATTTTTGGGTCGTTTACGGCCAGCATGATCTCCCGAACCACAATCTTGAACTTTCATGCAAAAGTGGCATATTCACTTTAAATAGGGCAGGAAAACTCAGAATACTCCCACAAGGACATTGGGGTAAAAATGACGCAATACATGGTAATTGGACGATAAATGGAAAAAATATTTACGTTTGGCATATTACAACATATCAAAATAACTTACCCTGGCCCGGATGTACAGCATCATCTGCCAAACAACTTCTTAAAAAATATTTCAATTGTGATTTATTTTTGACAGGTGATAACCATCAACCTTTTATAGAAGAATATGAAGGAAGATTGCTTGTTAATCCCGGATCAATGACTCGTCAAGATGCAGATCAATTAAATCACAGACCACGAGTTTATCTTTGGTATGCTAAAACAAATACAGTAGAACCGGTTTACCTTCCAATAGTTCCGGGGAATGATGTAATCTCTCGTGAACACATTGAAGTAGTAAAACAACGAAATGAACGATTAGATGCATTTATTGCTCAATTAAATTTTTTAGGTATAGAGAAACCAAAAGGATCAGAAGGAGGGGCAACATTTGAAGAAAATTTAAAAATGTTTGAAAATACAAACCAAGTAAGATCAACAGTGATGCAAATTGTGTATAAAGCAATGGAGGAAGTATAAAACTAAGCAAAGAAACAAAAGAGAAGATAAAAAATTTACTGAATAGAGTAATTGCAATGAAGAAAGAAACGGAAGAATTAGAATTGACAATCTTTGATGAAGAAGAAAAAAACTCTAAAAATCCTACTTATGAATGGTCAAGTAGGTTATCTAAAACTTCAAATATACTCAAAGATGCAATTAGTGAATTAGATGGAAGTAGTTATTATATATTATACTAACAAAATGAAAAAGAATTCAGGATTTATTTACCAATGGACGGATAAAAATGGCAACATTCAAATAGGTATTGCATACCATATAGAACAAAAACCAGCGTTTTCAAATTATAAAAAAGTGTTTTTACGAATGGTCGATCCTTTATTCCAACCATTGTTAGATGCAAATGGCAAAAAATTAATTGCATTGAAGCATATTACAGAGTTAACAATGATTGGATGTATCGATTAAATGTATTATAAAATGAAAATAGAATTCACAAAAGCAGAAATAAATCATTTACTTGGCCTTGTTTCGTTTAATGAAGCAACTGGGGAATACTGTGGCAACCGCAAACAATATTATAAACGATCAATAGCTATTAAAAATAAATTATCTCCACCAATCCCGGATAAAAAGCATTGCATTATTTGTGGTTGCAATCTACCGGATGAATTTTTAATAAACACTTGTTATGGATGTAAATATTTAAATGATATTAAAGATGACAGATAACGACACAATGCCTTTTGGCAAGTACAAAGGCGAAAAGATGGCGAATATTCCAGCAGATTATCTCGTTTGGCTTTACGAAAATGGAAAATGCTTTGGTGAAGTCAAAAATTATCTTGATGAGAATATTGATGATTTGGTTGCAGAAATTGCATTAAATAAAAAAATGAGAGGGGATAAATAATGAAGGAAAAAATAA
>Ga0172381_10001819_pt1 | contig 24388 bp, 30 predicted proteins | sample Leawel6488metaG_FD_119754 | JGI IMG/M metagenome (GOLD analysis project Ga0172381, IMG submission 119754) | Leachate microbial communities from a municipal landfill in Southern Ontario, Canada - Leachate well 64-88 metaG | ecosystem: Engineered > Solid waste > Landfill > Unclassified | place... | reverse complement strand
TTCCCCGTCAGGACCTACTGCCAGGGCCTCATACGTTTTTCCATCACCTGTGATATAAGCATCTTGCATCAGCTCGTAGTCTTTGCCCTCGTAGCTTACTATCATTTCATTTCCCTCCCGTTTTTTTATTTATATAATCTCGACGCCCAGCTTCTCAGCGGCCTTGAAGGCTACAGCTTCAAAACTTTCTCCGTCCGCGGCTTCCCACTCGGCTGACATTCCGGCTGCCAGGCAAAGCTCCTGCAGTAACTCCGGTGTCCACTCTTGGCTTGCTCTAATCTCTTGTGCTATCTCGCTCGGTGCTCTCATTGTTGTTCCCTCCCGTTTTTTTGTTTCTCTCTCTTACAACCTTATTATACCCTATATGTTGCATTGTGGCAATAGGAAAAATGTGACTTGTTTAATCTATTTACCCCGGGATATCGGGTATATCGTATGGTAATTTGTGACATGGTGTGCTATACTATTGACATAAGCTAAATTTAAGATGCACAACGTGCCGTCCACAGGGGCGGCTTTTTGCTTGGTTGAAATGATACCTAAACCCACCAGGATAAAATCACCAGCTAACATCAAAGCGGCCCGTAAGCCCTACTGTGAGCATTGCCACAGCGATTACGGACTACAAATTCATCATTTGCGCAGTAGAGGTAGCGGCGGGGGAGATTCGCCGGATAACCTCATATGCCTATGTTGGATATGCCATACACGAGCGCACAACGGTGAGATCAGTAGAGAGGGTTTGCGGGAGATAGTGAGGCGTATGGATGGGTAAAGCCGCAGAGATTAAAATCGAGCGCATGAAGCTATTAGAGTTGCAACCGCACCCGCGCAATCCACGCAAACACCCTGAGCCGGAAAGCGCAGAATGGGAAACCCTTAAAGCAAGCCTGGAACACGACTACTTTGACCCCATCGTCCATAACTCTCGCAACAATCTGTTGGTATCAGGGCACCTGAGAACCAAAGTATTGCTTGACGCTGGATACACGGAGGCAGATGTATCTGTCGTTGATTACGACGAGGAGACGCACCTGGCCCGCATGATAGCCGCCAACAAGTTGCAGGGCAATAATGAGATGCGGCTATTAAAGGACATTATGCAGGATATAGACACCGGCGCGTTTGATATGGACTTGACAGGGTTTACGGGGATAGAGATAGAGGATTTGATGACACAGTTTGCCCCGATAGATTTATCTAAAGATGATCAGGAAAGCGGCGGCACCGGCGGCGAGAAGACAGCAAAATGTCCAAAGTGTGGATTTGTGTTTAAGCTGTGAAAATATTGGCAACAAACTGGATAGAAACGCCTGTTTGTGGTATAATTAAGGGAGCCACAAAGAAGCCCCGGCGGTGCGGAAACACCCCGGAGCGCGGCCAACACTGTTAAGGAGTGCTGACACATGAATGATACCACAAAAGAGCCAAAAAAATCTATACTAGACTTCGGCGACATCAACACGGATGTATTCGCGGAACCGATCAAGTCTGTTGAGGGGCAGCCAGAAGTAGCGCCGGACAAGCCCCGGCAGAAACGTTCCACCTGCCTGAAGAGATCCGACAAAAACATCTACCGGAGAGCGTTCAGCGAGACGCAACTACTCGACGTTGTTGGATTTGACTTCAAAGACGGTGAGAGCTATCACGTTATAACTGGCGGAGACGTTGACGGCTTATCTTATCTTAAAGTAATTCTCAGGCAGCAAGACCTTGATTATTGCCTTATGTCTACCTGGTGCATGGCATCTGAGGATATATACCAAATACAGGAGTTCTTGGAACAGGGCAAGATCAAAAAGATGGACGTTTACGCAGGGGAGATATTCCCCGGAACTTATCGCCTTGAATATGCCCTGCTGGTGCCAATCATCGAAAAGCACGGCGGCAGGGTAGCGATATTCCGAAATCATTCCAAGATATTCGCAGGATACGGGGATAAATTTGCATTTGGCGTTGAGACGAGCGCCAACGTCAACACTAATCCGCGGACGGAAAACGGCTGCATCACCATCGGACAAGAGATATACGAGTTTTACAAAGAATATTTTGACGGCATTGTGGGGTTTGGTGAGACAAATGGACAAGGGCGGCAGGCCGAAAAAGGAATTTGATCAGAAAACCTTTGAATCTCTGTGCCATATTCAATGCACGCGTGAAGAGATATGCAGCTTCTTTGATAATTGCGACCACAAGACCCTTTCCAGGTGGTGTCAAGACACTTACGGAGAAGGTTTTTCCCCAGCATATAAAAGGCTGTCAGACGGGGGAAAGTCATCCCTTCGCAGGATGCAGTGGAAATCAGCCGACGCCGGAAATGTGACCATGCAGATTTTTTTAGGGAAGCAAATGCTCGGGCAGAAAGATAAAAGCGAGGTATCGGGCGAAGGCGGCGGGCCCATAACCCTGAAGGTGGTATACGACGATGGCAAGCCCCAGGGAGATAACAATCCACCTGCCGAGGCCACATCCTAAACAGCGAGAGTTTATCAGCCACCCGGCAAAGCGTAAAATCATCAGAGCCGGTAGGCGTGGCGGCAAGACCGTCGGTATATCCATATTCGTAGTCGAGAACTTCCTTGCGGGCAAGCGTATCTTATATGCCACTCCTACGCAGGAGCAGATAGACAGGTTTTGGGCGACATGCACAAGGGCTCTTGACGAAGCTATTGCCAACAACGTCTATTACAAAAACGAAACAAAGCACATCATAGAACTGCAAGGAACCGAGCAGCGCATCCGAGCAAAAACAGCCTGGAATGCCGACACGCTCCGAGGCGATTACGCCGATATCTTGATATTCGATGAATACCAGCTTATGGACGAGACAGCGTGGTCGGAAGTCGGGGCGCCGATGCTCCTGGACAATAACGGCGACGCAGTATTTATCTATACGCCACCGAGCCGTAAAAGCCGAAGCACGATAAAAGCCCGCGACCGACAGCACGCGCCGAAGATGTTTAAGAAGGCCGAGGACGACAAGTCTGGCAGATGGGCTGCATTCCACTTCTCAAGCCTTGACAACCCACATCTGAGCCGCGAGGCGCTTGATGAAATAGCGATAGATATGACTGCTCTTACCTATAAGCAGGAGATCCTTGCAGAGGACGTAACAGAGGTTCCGGGAGCGCTGTGGAAGCAAACAGAGATAGACGAGCATAGAGTTGATGCAGCTCCTGAACTTGTCCGCGTTGTTGTAGCTATTGACCCTGCAGGAAGCAGCAAAACAGGTTCCGACGATACCGGAATTATCGCAGCCGGCAAAGGCATTGACGGCAGGGCGTACATCCTTGCCGACAGGACATGCCATTTATCTCCTGCAGGATGGGGCGGCAGAGCGGTTGTCGCATATCACGAGTTTGAGGCTGACAGGGTAGTTGCCGAAACGAACTTTGGCGGCGAAATGGTGGAACACGTTATAGCCACCACTGATTCGAAGGTGCCGTATAAAGACGTTCACGCCTCACGTGGCAAGCAGGTCAGGGCAGAACCGATAGCGGCCATGAGCGAAAAAGGCAAGACATCCATTGTCGGCGACATGCCAGAGCTTGAAGAGGAACTGACCTCATGGGTTCCCGGCGATCCTTCGCCTAACCGGCTTGATGCCATGGTATGGGCGTTGACAGAATTAATGCTTGGCGATAAAGGCATACAAATATTCTGAGGTGCGTATTGAGCTTACTCTCCTTCATAGATAGAAAATTGCAGGGCATGGGATACGTCAAAGCCAACCGGGCGCAGGAAGCATTCACGCCCACTGGTTACGATAAAACCGGCTACCCCGTGCCCGATGATACGGCGAGTTATCAGCGTACTTATAGCAATGCCACATGGGTATATGCCGCTGCTAACGCTATAGGTAAAGCTGCCTCTGGCGTGCCGTATGTGATCAAAAAACCGGGCAAGGACGGCAAGCTCGACTATGCTCCGGACCACTGGTTGCAAAAGCTGTTCGACAGCGTTAACCCGTTCATGACCTCTTATGATCTGAGTGAGGCCATATTTATTTACCTGGTGCTGACCGGCAATGCCTACATAGGCAAGGAGCGCAATGCCTCCGGTAGGGTAGTTGAGTTGTGGCCGCTCAACTCGTCCCGGGTAAAGGTTGTTCCGAGCAAGAGCGAATACGTCAAAGGGTATCTATATACTGTCAACGGCAAAGATATCCCATATGAGCCGCGAGACATGATACATCTCAAGCTGTTTTCTCCGGACAACGATTACTACGGACTGTCACCGATAGCAGCGGCGTCTCTGGCCGTGCAAAGCGACCTATATGCCGCTACGTATAACCGTAACATATTTAAAAATGAGGCCTTGCCAGGCGTCTACCTGAAAAGCGATCAGGTTCTTGACGGCGACACGGCAGAGGAAATGCGAAAGCGCTGGGACAGATCGCACAAGGGCGTTGACAAGGCAGGCAGAACCGCTGTCCTTGGAAGCGGTACTGAGGCAAAGGTGCTGAATATCTCCAACCGTGATATGCAGTACATGGAGCAGCGCAAGATGAGCCGGGAGGAGATCCTTGCCGTTATGGGCGTGCCGCCGGTAATGGTGGGACTGCTGGAATACGCCTCATACGCCAATGCACGAGAGCAGAAGGCGACATTCTGGGAAGATACCATGACCCCGCTTGCAACCAAAGTCGGGGCGACGATAAACGAGCAGCTTATTCAGAAGGAAGATCCGTCCGTCGTTGGCATGTATGACCTGTCAGGCGTAAAGGCGCTACAAGAGAACCGAAAAGAGCAAACCGAGATAGTAGCTTCTCTCGTCGGCTCCGGCATGCCTCTGAACGATGCGCTGGAATTTGCCGGTATAGAGGGTAAAGAATACGCCTGGGGCAATACCGCCTGGCTGCCGTTTAACCTGATGCCGGTGTCGAGCGCATCAGATCCCGCCGCTACGACGGAGGAAGGCACCGAGGGCAAGCAGAGCCGCCCTTTCGTTAGACGCTTTACCAAAGCGCAGCGGGACAACTCCATCAAGCAGCGCAGGAAGCGTCTGACGCCCATACACGACCGCATGAAGCGCAAGACGCTGCGATTGTATCAGGAGCAGGAGAACGCCATACTGCGGATTATACGGGCCGTCCAGGACGACGACAAAGCCGTTAAGTTGCCACCGCCCGAAGCTATACGTCAGATGCTTGACGATATCGAGGATGAGTTAAAGCGCGGCAGGAAAGAGTTTGAGCAAGGGGCGTTGACCTACATAATCCAGGCGCTCGAGCAGGGCGTTGAACATGTCAACACCGACCTTGAGATATCTTTTACGCTCTCCAATGACAAAGCCAAAAAGCTGGTGGAAACACAGGCGAGCAGGTTTGCCAAGGACGTTACCGACACCACCAGAGAGCAACTGTCGGCGGCCTTACGTGAGGGCATAGATCAGGGAGAGAGCAGCAAAGAGTTATACGATAGGGCCAAGCAGTATTACGACACCAGCAAGGATTACAGGGCAGAGAACGCCGCGAGGACAGAGACGGCCAGAGCCTACAGCACCGCCAACATGGAGGGCTACAAAGAGGCGGGCTTTACAAAACACGAGTGGATAAAAGATACAGAGAGACACGCCGAAAACGAGGCTGACGGCCCTATACCAATAGGAGAGGCTTTCTCCTCCGGCTCGACAATGCCGGGCGATGAGTGCAACTGCGGGTGCGATACTGTCCCGGCAGAGTAGGTGAGCGGATGAAGATTGGCATAATCGGTAACGGGGTTGTAGGTCGGGCCATTGGAGCCGCGTTTGCAGGGATGGGACACGCAGTAAGCATATACGACATTGACCCCGTGAAATCTCCTGCTAACCTGGCCGATGTTGCCGCCTCTGATTTGGCGTTTGTGTGCGTTCCAACGCCTGGCAAAGGCGGGGAGCTTGACATATCGGCTGTATGGCAAGCGATATTGGATCTACGTTTATCCGGCAGCAACGCGGTTATCGCTATTAAAAGCACGGTTCCGGTAGGGTTTACCGACAGCCTACCCATTGACGATATCGCATTTACGCCGGAGTTTCTGAGCGACGACACAGCGTTTGATGATGCTGCAAGGCCTGGGCCGGTAATTGTAGGGACGCGCTCTGATAGGGCATACAGTGTAATCAGCGCAGCATACGCCGGGATTGGCGACGTGATGCGCGTTACCCCGATAGAGGCTGAGATTATAAAGCTGGCAACCAACACCTATTATGCGGCCAAAGTAGTATTTCACAATATAGTTTACGATCTGGCGCGGGCGCACGGGGCAGACTACGAGGCGATCAAAAGAGCCCTTGCAGCAGACGCGAGGATAGGAGACAGCCACAACGTTATCTACCATAAGGGATATCGCGGCTACGGCGGCAAATGCTTGCCAAAAGACACGGAGCAATTCAGGGCGTGCCTATATGGGGCTGGCATAAATAGCGCCATTGTAGACGCTGTAATTGGATACAACAAGAGATTGAGAGATGGCGCATAGAGCGCCTATTTTTATATGCGAGGTGCATAATGAGCGATGAGCTTAAAAAGCAACGGAAGATTTTTAACTGCGAGATAAAAGAGATCAACGAGCAGGATAACAGCATGTGGGCGGTAGCATCAACCGAAACCACTGACCGCATGGGAGATGTTATCGAGGCCGACGGATGGGAACTTGAAAACTTTAAAGCCAATCCCGTGGTACCGTGGGCGCACGAATATTACTCTCCCCCGGTAGGCAAGGCGCTGGAAACCAAGGTGGAGAACGGCAGACTGTATTTCAAGCCTAAGTTCGCCGTTGACGAATACCCGTTTGCCAAGATCATATTTGACCTCTACAAGGGCGGGTATCTGAGGGCTTTTTCCGTGGGATTCATCCCGAAAGAGCGCGAGGCCATCAGGAGTGAGCCGGACGAGAACGGCTACCAGCGGATTACCGGATGGAGGTTTAAGCGCGTCGAACTCTTGGAGATAAGCGCCGTCCCGGTCCCGGCCAACCCGGAAGCGCTGGCCCTTGCTGCTAAAGCCGGGATAGACGTTGAGCCGGTGCAGAAGTGGCTTACTGATGCCGTAAACATGGCTCTTTGCAAGGGCTTTGCCGGAGAAGAGGACAAGAGCACAGAAGAGGCAGAACCTCCCACCGCCGAGGAGAAAGCCGGGGCCGTCCTCTCTGCTGCCAACAAAAAGGCGTTGAGCGATGCCACGGGCCTCATAAAGGGCGTACTCGACAGCGCAATGCCGGAAGATGCAGACAAGCCCGGCAAGAGCGCTGACGATCAGCCCGAACCGCCGGAGCCGACAGAGCAGGAGCGCGACATTGCCAGGTATGACGAGATCATGAGTAAAGACATGGACATGACCGCCGAGGAGTTTGCCGAGGCAGAGGCGCTTTTCGAAAAGCACCAAGCGACAATACAGGCCAGATAACGTTTGCAGGAGGCTATGAACTACACGGAGCCTATACGCTGTAACTGCTGACAAGCCGAGAACAAACGTTTCATGGAGCGCCGAGAGGCGCTTTTTTAATGCCCCGAAAGGGCACGAAAGGAGAAGGATTGAAGGAACTGTTAGAACAAATCAAGGCGCTTACCGCACAGATGAAGGAGGTTGCGACCGACAAGGGCACCACCGAAGCGGAGCGCGACGCCAAGTTGGACAAGATGTCCGAAGACCTTAAAGCATTGCAGGATGCCATTGACAAGCAGCCGGTCGGGCGCAGGTTCGAGGGGAACCTTGACGATGCTGGATTCAACAGCCGCGACAAGGGCATATCCAAGGAAGTTAGCAAACGGTATGACGAGTGCTACACGCTCGCCAGAATCTTGCAGGTCAACCCCACCAGCACCAAATACTATCAGCAGTTTTTTGGTGAGGGCGGGGAATTGGCAAAGGCCATGGACACCAACACCGCCGGAAGCGGCGGCAACTGGACGTGGACCGGGTATTCCAGCGAGCTTATACAGCGCGTCATGCTCGAGCTTAAGGTAGCGGCGCTGCACCCGTCCGTGGATATGCCCACCGACCCGTACAAGATACCGAAGCGCACCAGCATGAGCACCGCGTATCTTGGAGTGCAGAACACCGACACGACCGCCTCCAACCCCGGCACCGGCATGTTGACGCTGGACGCGCAGAGCCTTCGGGTTCACGTCCCCGCATCGTACGAGCTGGAGGAGGACAGCATTGTTCCTCTGCTGGCCGGGATACAGGACGATATAGTGCTGGCTCTGGCTTACGGGCTGGAAGATGCTGTTGTTAACGGCGACACCACCGCCTCACACCAGGATGCCGATGTAACCGGCGCAACCGACGTTCGCAAGGCATGGAAGGGCTATCGGAAGCTGGCTCTGTCTGGCTCCAAGAAGGACCTTGGCACCTTCAACATCACCAACCTTCGCGGCATTCGTAAGGCCATGGGCAAATACGGCGTCAATCCTAACCAGCTCGGATGGGTAGTTTCGATGAGCGCGTATATGGCTATGCTGGGCCTGACCGAGGTCATCACCATGGAGAAGTACGGGGCCAATGCCACCGTGCTCACCGGAGAGCTTGCCAGACTGGACAACATACCCATAGTGGTATCCGAGTGCGTCAGGCAGGATCTGAACGCCTCCGGTGTCTATGACGGCACGACCACGGACAACACCATCGCTCTGCTGGTCAGGCGTGACGGCTTTGTCATCGGCAACCGGCGCGAGGTCATGCTCGAGCAGGACCGCAACATCAAGAGCGGCACCATCGACATGGTAGCGTCCATGCGTAAGGCGTTTGCCGACCGCTACGATGCCACCACCGAGCCGATAGTCGGCGTAGGCTACAACATCACTACCTGATAGTAGTCGAGTTGGTCGAGTTGAGGGGAGGGTAATTCCTCCCCTCTTTATCAAATTTTACGCTTTGGGGGAAGTGGAAAATGACTGATTTTATCTTTGTGGCATTCAAGCCTGTAAATCACAAATCAACCCTGTTTAACGGCGAATGCGTCGAGATCATAGGCGTGTTCAGCGATCCTAAAAAAGCAGATAAGGCATGTGTCGGGGATCGTGATTTTTACTGCCCTATAGAGATTGATAGGGTTTTCCCGAGAGAAACATATTCAGATGTTCCCGCCCTTTGCCCGAGGCAATCCATGGTATACGATGGGAAAAAGTGGAAATCAGGACAGACGCTTTCCTATGATGGCAAAGAGTGGGCGATTTCACCACCGCTGGATGATGCAAGATACGAAAACACGCGGGGCATTTTTAAACCAAAGCCTGAAAACGAAATTAAGCCCGCTTTAGATTGGGAAAAGGATAACCCGGGATGATGCTAATAGCCTGCATCATAGCCTATAATGACGCCGACATGCTCGACGGCTGCCTACACTCCATCAAGAGCGTTGCAGACCGCACCATCGTAGCTGACGGCGCATACAGACATTTCCCGCACAGCAGAGCAAGGAGCACAGACAACACCGCCGATGTAGCGTTCCGCCATGGGGCTGATTTTATCGCCGTGGCTGAATCATGGCCCGCCGAGGAGTGCAAGCGCAACCGCTATCTACGTGGAAACGATGGCGATTACTACCTTGTAATCGATACAGACGAGCGGCTTATCGGGGAGTTTCCCAAAGCCGAACTGCTGACCAGCGGCCTTGAGGTTGCGGCGATACAGATAGACCGGCCAAACGTCGGCAGCTTCCCACTACAGAGGATATACAGGCACCAGGACGGCTTGCACTACAAGGGCACGCATTACGCCATGTGGGCAGGCAACAGGCTATTGCCACGTAACGATATATCGGTAATGACAGGGTGTGCATTGTTGCACCTGACAGACGAGAGGGACAATGAGCGCAAAGAGAACAAAGGCACCTACTACCGGCACCTGCAAATCAAAGAGGCCAAAGGCCGTCAAGCCTACGGTATCTAAAGCTGTGCCGCCGGTATGCTCCGTAATCATACCGGTGTTTAACCAGCTATTCTACACGCAGTTGTGTTTATCCCGGCTGCGAGATACCGCCGGGGTAGGGGTGGAGATCATCGTCGTTGATAACGGCTCTACCGACGGCACGCAGGAGTATCTCAACGAGGCGTTTGAGCAGGGCGTTGTTGATCAGTATGTACGGCTGGCCGAGAACTACGGTTTTGCTGTGGCAACGAATATCGGCATAGAGCGGTCCCGCTGCGAGTATGTGTGTTTTAGCAACAATGATGTGATCTATACCGACGATTGGCTCAAAAAGCTGCTGGCCACCTTCGAAGATCCGGAATGTGGTGTAGCCTCTCCGCTGCGAGTGGGGGCCGATCTGCACACCAGGCGCATGGAGGTAGCTGAACCGGCATTCCGCAATGGGCGTAAATTCCCGGCGTTTAAATTCCCCAATGAGGAGGACATACCGGGCATTATATCTGAAGCGGTGAGGCTGAACGGAGTCGTAGAGAGCAAATACTCCGGGCAGATAGAGCGCAACAACTCCATGGTGGCTTTTTTCTGCACCGTGTTTAAACGTGACCTATTTGACCGCCTGGGGCTGATGAGCGAGCAATACGTCATCGGCTGCGTTGAGGATGTGGATTTCTGCCGGCGCATTACCGAGCGGGCGCATCTTAAATGCGTCTCCCGATGGGATACCTTTGTTTACCATTTCTGCAGCAAGACGCTCTACCCGGTCATGGGTAGCTGGGAGAATGTCAACACGCTCATACAGGGCAACTACAAGATTTATAACGAGACGTGGGGGACGCCATGATAAAACTCAACTTAGGGTGCGGCAAGCTACACCTGGAAAACTACGTCAATGTGGATATCGACCCGGATAACGCTCCCGAGACGGGTAATTTTAACGAATTTGTTATAGCCGACGTGACGCAGCCATTGCCGTTTGAGGACGGCAGCACTGACGAGATACGGTCCTGGCACCTGCTGGAGCATATATTCCCCGGGCGTGACCCTTTGGCAACGCTTACCGCCATCCTGACGGACTGGTGCCGCGTGCTGTGCAAAAACGGTATGCTGGTATTTGCCGTGCCGGATTTCGACGGCTGCATTACCCGCTACTACAACGAGGTTATTGCGGGCGGCAATAGGGAGATGGAGCGGCATTATAAACTGCCTATCTACGGCCTGCAGACCACGCCTCACCAGATACACTACTACGGATTTACCGAGCCGTTTATCAGGGCCATGCTCACCGGGGCGGGATTTGGCACCGTGCAGATCGAGCGCACGCCTGAGGGCGAGACACCGGCGTTTATAGTGAGGGCATGGAAATGATACCGATACTGTTTCTCTGTTTCAACCGGCTGGATTTCACCAGGCAAGCACTGGACGCCATAGAGAAAAACACCAAGGGATACAAGATTTTCATAGTAGATAACGGCTCCACGGACGGCACCCGTGAATACCTGATGGAGCGTAAATTCAAGGGCGATTTTGAGGTCTGTTTTACCTCCGAGAATAGCGGCGTCGATAGGCCGATGAACTGGTTTTACGAGGTCACGGAAGGCGCTGAATGCCTTGTCAAGGTGGACAACGATACCATTGTGCCGCCTGGATGGCTGGATAAGCTCAAGGCCGATATAGATGGCTATGATATCGTTGGGGCCTCTCATCACACCATGAGCAAGGCGGCGCTGCACAACATGGAGCAGGCCGAGAAAGCGGGCAAGCCGTTTCCGTGCTCCTGTGTGGGGGGCTCCGGCATACTCTACCGCCGGGATATCCACGACCGCTACGGGATGATAGATACCGACTACGACAACGCCGGGATACTGGACTGTTGGAGCAACTTTATCACCAGACACAGCAACGCGGGCAATCTCAAAATTGCCATGTCACCGCTATGGGTTGACCTGCTGGACATGGAAGATCATTTTGTGCGCCGGTCGGTCTACGGTGACTATGACGCCGCTATAGCAGCGGCCAGGACAAAGGGCTTTGACGAGGCCAAAGAAATTATCAGGGGGCGGCTATGCAAAGGATAAAATTTATCGGCACCAAACACCTGCCGGAATACCACGGGGTGCTTAATGCTTACGATGGCGGCATATATGAAGTGAATGAAGAGGAAGCCAAGCGGCTCAAAAGAGACTTCCCGGACAACTGGCAGATAGAGGGCGAGGTTGATACGTCCATGCCCAAGATAATGACGGCGCCGGCTGACAGGATGATCAGAATAGAGCGCGTCAGATGTAAGGGGTGGTGACATGGCTGTTCTGGCAGGATATACGACGCTGGAAAACATCAAAGACCGCCTGCAGATAACTGAGGCCACAGACGATAGGCGGCTCGTAACCCTCGGCAAGGCTGTTACTGAGATTGTAAAGCGGACTTGTGGGATTATGGAGAGGGCAACATACACCGCTGAGCTATACGACGGCGACGGCTCCGACACTCTGTATGCCGACAACAGGCCGATACAGAGCATAAGCGCCCTGACTATCGATAGCCAGACCATACCGGCGGCTACCTCCTATGGCGAGAGCGGATACATGATAGACCGTAGAAAGCGCTGCATCAAGCTCCGAGATTACGTATTTTCAACCGGGGTACAAAACGTATCCCTGTCCTACATAGCAGGATACTACCTGCCGAATCATGCCAGCTACACCGAGGGCGGGGCAACGAGTTTCCCCATGGATTTGGAGCAGGCCATAATCGAGCTTATAGGCATCAAGTACGAGCGCATAGACAGGGGAGATATATCAAGCGAATCACACGGCGGGCACTCAGTAACCTATACGGATACCGATATACCAAGACCCATTAAGGCGGTCATAGACCGTTACGGCAGGGGGCCGACAGCCATATGAGCCTCAGATCGATGATTAGGAATAAGCGTTTTGGAGGCGGGACGGCGACGCTCAAGCGGTCAAGCCCGGTCACCACCGGTAGCAAGCGCACCCAGGGGCCGGAGCTTGCCGTCGGTGATTACAACGTCCTGATAACGCCGCTGTCCGGGCGTATCGCCAACAGCATTTTGGGGAGGTTCCCCGACGCCACCAGCCAAGGGTTTGCGGAATCCTCTATGCCGGTCAAGGTAAACGATATACTGGCGCGGGGCGATGACAGGTATGTGATTATCGCAGTCAACGCTTACGGGAGCCTGCACAAGGAACTGATCATGAAGGCGTCGATATGAATATCGGTTTTAAGGTCATTGACAATACCAATCTTGCCGAGGTTCCTCGCCGGCTGAAAAACAACCTGTATAAAAAGATGCTCAAAGCTACCACTTATATGCAGGGGGAAACAAAACGGGGAGCACCGAGAAAGACGGGCAGGTTCAGCCGGTCCATTAATCGAGTGGTGCGTATGCTCTCAGGCAGATACACCGGCATTATCGGAACCGATGTAAAATACGGCCCATTCCTAGAGGAGGGCACCGGCATTCATGGTCCCAAAGGGCAGGCGTTTAAAATTACGCCGCGGCAGGCCAAAGCGCTGATGTTTGCCATTCAGCCCGGGATGACTACCAGATCGGGCAGAATAAACAGTAGAACACAAAGGGCGCTTGCCAGCGGAGATACTTCCGGATTTGCTTTTGCAAAATCAGTTATGAACCCTGGCATGAAAGCGCAACACGTGTTCGGCAACGCTTTGAAGCGCGGCAGAACGCAGGTGCTCAAATACCTGGACGAGGGGCTTAAGGAGACGGTTAAATGAAGCATATTTACACGCAGGTCATCGGGGAGCAGATAGTATCCCTGATAAGCACCAACTTCAAAAGCTCTCTGGGGCTGAAGATCATCCAATACGGCGATCTGGCATTTTACACGGCCAGCGATTTAGCCGACCTTGCCGCAGACTGTCCGGCGGTGCTGGTAAAGAGCAAGCCGTTTACCATCGCCAGAGGCTCTATCGGCAGCTTGATATTCGATGGCGGATATCATATCGTTTACATCCACAAAATAGGGGATGAGCCGGGGGACAAAGAGGACGCGTTGTTCAGTATCGCTGAATATTTCCTTAACCCGGCCAACACCAACGGAGATACGCCGCTCAGCCTGACGGGGCTTAGCGATATGTCGTTCCGCTCCGTTCTGGTGACGGACATAAACAGCGAGCCGGAAGAGGATGGCTTGCTTGATGCCTACGAGATGCCATTAACCGCAGCGTCGTTCGACCTGTCGGTAATTTACCAATGCAAGCATGGAGGTGGAGCATGAAGATTAAATACATAGGCCCGCCGGGGAACTTCAACGCCCTGATCGGAAACCTGACGCCGGAAAAGGAATACACAGTCACCGAAGAGGTTGGGAAGCAGCTAAAGCTCCAGCCTCTTTTTATTGAGGTCAGAGAGAAAAAGGCGGCAACGCCCGAGGAGGTTAAATAATGGCTAGAGATGTTTTGAAATATGATGCGCAATTCGGGATAGGGGTCGAAACTACTCCCGGAGCGGCTGCGACCAGAACCATATTCCCGGCGCTTACTGACCTGTTCGGCTTCAAGTGGGATCAGAAGGACCAGGAGAACAACGGCTTGGACCAGACCACCGGACAGCTTGTTGCCCACAAGGGCAAGGGGCAGGGCACAGACGGCTATACAGCCCGTGTGATACCAACTACCATCAAGGCCGAGCTTGACGCGCTGATTAAGCGCACAGACGGCCAGCAAAGCTACCTCACGCTCGAAGCATACGACAGCGTTGACGCCTACGCCGCCGCCGGGTGCAGGTGTTCCGAGCTTGAGATGACATTTAACGACGAGATGCTGACCTACACACCTAAATTCATCGGCATGAACGTACCGGCCAACGGCAGCAAAACCGCAGGGACTATCAGCACTCTTGCTGCCTACGGTCCGGACGAACTGGCGTTTACCATTGGAGCGGTGACTACCTATGAGGTATACGGCTTTAAACTGGGGCTGAACTTCGGCATCGAACCCAAATGGGCGGGGCTTGCCAAGACCACGGCAGACGGTGGGCCTACGATACTCAGGCAGGGCAGACCGGTAGTAACTCTGACAGCTGATATAGGGCTTGGAGCATCAACCCTCATGGATGCCTATCTGGCAAAAACCGAGCTGGCGTTTATCATGACGGCCACAAGAGGCACCGCCATACTGACGGTGACACTGCCGAGGATACGTATACAGTCGGCAGAGCCTAAGGGCGACGGTGACAATATGAATATCTCCATAGAGGCGAAGGCCTACCATGATGCCACAGAGGGCGTTGCCAAGATGCTTGAAATAGAGACAGACGCCGAGTCAATACTGACGCTGTAATAGCGGGGCGGGAAGCCGCCCCTATTTTTTAAGGGGGAAGAGAATATGCTTACTACATCGAGGACGGCGCCGACGCCGTTTGTCAAAACTGTCGAGAGCCACGGGGCAACGTTTCAACTCTGCATACCGTATTCTTTGAGGCTGTCTATTCACAGCCACTCTATCACGTTCACGCAGGGCGCAGATGGTGAGTCCGGGGCAAAGCTAAACCTTGGCATCATAGCCAATCTGACAGTGGATAAAGCCCTTGTAGGCTGGTCTGACTGGGCAGATGAGGAAGGCAAACAGATAGAGTTTTGCCAAGCGAACAAGGAACTGCTGCCGGAAGAGGTTATCGAGGATCTGGCCTTGTATGTTGCAACCTACCTGACCAACTGGCAGGCCGAACAAAAAAACGCCTCAGCGCCGGGAGGCAAAAAGGCCCGGCGCTAGAAAACGAACTGCAACGCCTGTTTGACACTAAATACGCCGAGAAATACGGCAAGCCCTACAGCCTTAAAGGTCCGTGCCCGGTGTCGCTGGAACTTTACCTGCTGCTGAACCCGTTTGAGAGCGGGGCATATACAGCAACGACGCTCATGGACGAACCTGACGAGCTTATCATGGACTGGAAACTATTCCGCTCAATAGAAGCAGAGGCGAGATAATGGCAAACGTCCTACAAATCTTAATAGAGGCTGACGACAGGGCAAGCAAGGTTATTGCCGGAACGCAGGAGAAGCTAAACGCTTTCAAGGGCAATACCCGTGCTATGGGCGCCGCCGTTACCGCTGCCGCAGGCATGGCCGGTGGGGCGCTGGTGGCTATGGCCATAAAAGGCGCTCAGTCTGCCGATGGCATGCTGGAAATGAGCCAGAGGACCGGGCTGTCCGTTGAATCCCTATCTCGCTTCAAATTCATGGCCGATCAGACAGGCGGGTCAATAGAGGGCGTAGAGAAGGGCAGCAAGAGACTTTCCCGTGTTATGTACGATGCGGCCAACGGCAGCAAGACGGCTGTAGAGGCGCTGGGCGCTCTGGGGTTGTCTTACGAGCAGTTGCAAGCATTATCGCCAGAAGAGAAGTTTATGACCGTTACGCGGGCGCTCGCAGACGTTGAAGATAAGACCATGCAGGCCGCAATAGCTCAGCAAGTATTCGGCAGGGCTGGAACTGAGATGCTGCCGATGCTTGAAGGCGGGGCGGCAGGATTCGACAAACTCTCGAAATCGGCCGAGCAATACACCATCACCACGGAGCAAGCTGCCGCCTCTGATGAGTTTTTCGACAGCCTGAAAGAGTTACAGGCGCAAGGGCAGGGGCTTACCCGTGTTCTCGCAGCCAATTTGTTACCGGCCATGCAGGGGCTTATCGACAAGGCCAAATACGTTGTGGGTGGGCTGTCAAAGTGGAGCCAGGAGCACCCGACGTTATCCAAGGGGCTGACAACTGTTGTTATCGGCCTCGTGGCCGTCATGGGCATACTCGGGCCGATGCTGATGATCCTGCCGTCGCTCAAGGCGGGGTGGCTGATACTCTCCAACGTCACCAAGATTGCCGCCGCCGCTCAGTGGGTGTTAAACGCCGCCATGAGCGCCAACCCTATCGGCCTGATAATCATAGGCATAGCTGCTCTCGTAGCCGCCGGTGTCCTGCTCATAAAAAACTGGGACAGCGTAAAATACTTCTCCCTGCAGGCGTGGGGGTATATCAAAACAACTATATTAGAGATCATAGAAAAGCTCCTTTTTGCCTACTCTAAGCTGTGGGGGTGGCTGCCGATAATCGGCCCTAAAATACGGGCGGCGCATGCAGGGCTAGAGGCGCAGATTGCTAAAGAACGCGAGGTTATAGCCGCTCGTGGAGCAGACAGGCGCATAGCCATAGCCGAAAACGAGGCCAAGAGAGCAAAGGCGATAGCAGATCAGCAAAAAAGCTACATGGGAGCCGGGAGCAACACCGGTTCCTCTGGCGGCATAGACACGGTGGCCGGTCTTATGTCCGGCAAGGCGGCAGATGCGGCAGAAAAAGCCAACGCCAAGATTGCAAAGGCGCAGGAAGCCGAAGAGAAAAAAGCAGCCGCCTCTGTTGCTCGTGAGAAGAAGGCTATCCTTGCAGAGCATATCAAAAACGAGAAAAAGGCTATTGCTGAAAAAGCTGTAGAGGAAAAACGGCAGGAGAAAATCAAAGCCGTTTTAGCCGCCGAGGGATTGAAGAATAGGCACAAAGGCGAGATTGACAGCCTGACGCAGAGGCAGAGAGCCGAAACCGCCGCCGCCCGTAACCTTGACAAACAGAAGCAAGCAGCTATCGAGACCAGGCACAAAGCGGAAATGGCCTCACTGAAAGAGCGTCAGAAAGCAGAAACAGATCACTACAACCTGCAAAAGAAGCTGGCTGATCTTGGCGTAGCCAACGCCCAAAAGGCGGTTGACGGTATCTCTAAATCAGCCATAGGCGGCATAAACTCTATCACAAACGTAACCCTGACGGCAGCGCAGAAGATGAAAGCTGCTGCGCTTACCGGCCTTGACGTTATCAATCAAGGGAAAGCCGCTCTTGCCGCCAAGGTGCAGGGCAACATGTCGTGGATGGTGAACCCCGACGGGACGCTTAAGGTGGAGAAGCCTATCCCATCGGTAGAGGAGGCGCTAAAGCAAATGCCGGTAAACAATGCCGGCTGGAGCGCCACAGACGCCTGGAGAGAGCAGGGAGCGCCCATTATGCCGTTTCTCTACCCAAACGGAGTGGCGCCCACAGCAACGCCTCTCAGGCCGGTAAAAATAGAGCTTGACATAAAGCTGACCAAAGAGGCCGACCTTATCATTGAGATTAAAAAAGAGGCTAAAGCTGCCGTTGAAACAACTGTCAGGCAAGCCCTTGCACAGTCGAATTAGTTTCAATCCCTCCCATATTTGTTTTGCTGCCAAGAATAGGGGTATAATATAGGCATAACTATATGGGAGGGATAAAAATGAAACGAATATTAATAGCGGTTTTAATGCTGCTGGTAATGGCCGGGAGTGCACAGGCGGGATACAATTACGTCAGGCAGTGGGGTGGATACGGCACCGAGCCGGGGCAGTTTAAGTACCCTTCAAAAATAGCGGCTTACAACGGTGAGGTTTATGTTGCCGATAACAGCAACTATCGCATACAGGTGTTTAGCGCGTTTGGCACTTTTAGTCGGCAATGGGGTTCCTACGGCGAAGCGCCGGGACAGTTCAGGGGCGGCATTGGCGCTATAGTAATACACAATAACGAGGTTTACGTAGCCGACCCGCGAAACGACAGGATACAGGTATTTGCATTGTCAGGAGCGTATATCAGGGAGTGGACTATCGTTGGTGTTGCGGCGCAAAAAACAAGTCATCCTATGGGCATGGCGATATATAACAATGAGGTGTATATCTCCTCAACCTATGGCGGTCATCCCTATATCTTAGTTTTCAACACGCAAGGCGCTTTCTTGCGTAAGTGGGGCGGGCACGGCACTGGCAATGGGCAGTTTGTCCACGTTTACGGTGTGGCGGCGTACAATGGAGAAATATACACCATAGATCATCTGTCGGACCGTGTTCAGGTTTTTAGCCCTCAGGGAACATTCCTGCGAAAATGGGGTTCTGCCGGGCAGGGGCCAGGACAGTTTAAAGCCGCTACAGATATAGCTGTCTATGGCGGCGAGGTATATGTATCGGACAGCCAGAACCATCGCATACAGGTTTTTGACAAGGATGGCAACCGTCTCCGCGAATGGGGCAGCTTCGGAACGTTTTCGGGGCAGTTTAAACGAGCTATAGCTATGGCCTTGTATGGCGGCGAATATTACGTCGCCGACATAGACAATTGCCGTATACAGGTATTCAGCTATACGCCGTAAACTTTGGGGGGCACTTTGGCATATTCGTTTTTGCGCAAATGGGGAAGCTACGGGGCTGCCGATGGGCAGATGAACAGGCCCGTAGCTTTCAGCGTTTATGGCGATGAAATATATGTTATGGACCAAGGCAATTACCGTGTGCATGTGTTTGATTTTGCTGGCAGTTTTATCCGTAAATGGGGAAGCGTGGGGTCTACCGACGGTAAATTTGGGACAACATACGATGTGACCGTATACGAGGACGAGGTGTTTGTAGCCGATTACGGCAACAATCGCATACAAGTATTTGCTCTTAACGGCACTTTTTTGCGCAAATGGGGAACTTTCGGCACGGGCAACGGACAGTTAAAGCTTCCCAACAGGATAGCGATTTCTAATGACGAGGTGTATGTAAGCGATTTATCAAACTACCGCATACAGGTATTTGACCTTGCGGGTAATTACATCCGCAAATGGGGTTCTCAGGGTTCCGGTGACGGCCAGTTTGATACCGGAGCTTGGGGAATAGCAGTTTACAACGACGAGGTTTATGTATCGGATATATCCGCTCACCGCATACAGGTGTTTGATACGTACGGTAACTTTATCCGCAAATGGGGCAGCCTTGGCAGCGGAGATGGGCAATTGAACCGACCTACCGCACTGGCAGAGCATGACGGGAATATTGTCGTTGCTGATTCCAGCAACCGAAGATTCCAGGCGTTTACCCCTAATGGCGTCTTTGTTTTATCTTTTGGGAGCAGCGGCACCGGGGATGGACAGTTTTCAAACGCTAATTTTGCCAGAGGCATAGGCAAGGAATTCTACGCCGCAGATCATGGCGTAAACATAGCAAGGATACAGATATTCGGGATAAAGATCGAGCAACTTCGCGGCTACGAGGACCGCTTCGGGGTCCAGCATTTTGCCTACGAGCACGAGGGGAAAATATGGTATAGACAGATGCGCGACAGCGTTACCTTCTCAGATCCGGTTGAAGTGGCAACTGGTAGGCTCCCGGATATACTGCGCCGCCCCGATGGTGAACTGATAATCGGATATGAGGATGACGCGCATGAAGTATACACTAAATCTTCAAGGACCGACGGGGTAACATGGACATGACATTTTATCAAACCCGCTTTGGAGACATGATATATGCCCGTTGGCTCTCCGGCAACGTAGAGACACGAGTAAATGCAGGAGCATGGGCAACGGCCTTTGCTCTGACAAATGAAGCTGCTCTGGCACTACAGGAGAGGCCGGACGGACAGCTTGTCATAACATATAAGGACGTTGACGGCGCTCTCGTGCAAAAAACAAGCAGGGACCGCACCACCTGGACATAAGCAACCCTTAAACCGCCCATCGAATACGCCCTCTTTATGAGGGCTTTTTTATTGGTTTGATAATGGCACATCTAATTGAGACCTACAACAAAATACAGATGGGGTCGGCCTGGCAGTGGGGCAAAATGGACAGGGCCGGGTTCGCCGTGGTGGAGATCATGCGGCAAAAATTCGCCAACTATCCCGACGTGGCGAAATCCAGCGTGACGTTCAACGAGGCGCTTGGAGGCGTGACGCTTACTCCTATCCAGCAGAGCGAGAATATGGCTCTATCCGCATGGTCTGTGAACTCCGGCACGTGGGCAGAGTCCACAATACCCGGCAAGCTGACGTATTTACAACAGACCAACGGCACGGCCAGCACAGCTACATCGATCACCAGCGTTGCGCGGCTCTCGTCCTCTCCGTCTTTTAGCGTGGACATAAACCGGGATAACGCACCACAGGCCACGCAATATCATGATTTTGTCTTCGGAGGAGGTTATACCCTCCGCATATCCCGGGCTGATTATCCGACGCTGACGGCTTCTGGTGGGGTCAACCAATGGCTTTATCCCATCGGCGAGATGAAATCATACTCTGAGGCTGAGGAATACCGCATAAACGTAATGAGCGTAGCGGGAGAGTTACAGATAACATCATCCCTATGGAATGGCACGTGGAGAATACCGGGGCTTGGCAACCTGACCAACGCGACGCTGACCATCTCTTGTAATGGGGGGTGCTACGCTTTCAATGCTTCGGCATGGACCTATCCGGCCAGCGGCTTTTTTGCAACTGACTGGATAGAGCATGGCGAAACCTACCCGGACGAGGATGTAACGTTTACCTATGGAGGGCATAGGCCGGTAGGAACTGACTACACCGCCGAGATAGACGATACCGACGGCAGCCGGAAGGGCTATAAAATCACCTTGGAGGGCGACGGGGCGAGGACTCCGATACTTTACTGGTGGCAAGCAGACTATGAGCCGGCGTTTTCATATCCGTCCAATACCTACACCGATATTACGGATTACTATTTGTCCGGATCTGTTTCTATGTCCAGCGAAGCACCGGCCAGGTCGGCCAACATCGTTTTTGACAATGAGGGCGGCGCGCATTTTTCCAGCATCGCCGGGACGCGCAGCATACAAATCAGCCTGGGGCGTAAATTCGACGATGCTTCGACAGAGCAAGCCGTTGTCCTGACCGGGTTGCTGTCAAAAGCAATACAGCACCGGACAGATGCCGACGAAACATGGAACATTGAGGTAGTGGATAGGTGGATACAGTTTGTCAAAACCGAGTTGTGGAATATGCCTCTCCTCTCCGGCAAACGTGTTGATCTGGCCGTCAAACTCATTGCAGAGCGGGCCGGGATAGGCACAGATTATATCAACGTCACCGAGAGCGCCTTTTACCTGACAGAAACCGGCAACACCGACGAACCGGAATGGCTCATCAAAAACGGGGTGAAGGCCGCCGATCTGCTCAACAAAATAGCCGAGGAATACGGGGTTATTATCGAGTTCGACAAGGACGGGTATTTACTATGCCGCGATAAGGCATACGGGGCATCGGTGCAAACATTTGTGGAGGAGCCGACAACTGACAGCAACTATCTGTTTATCGAGAGCCTTGATTTTGAGCGTGACTATCTACTGCTGGATAACTATTTCGTCCAGCAGGGCCGTGATTATTACGGCAACAGCATCACGTCGATCATTTATGATAACGCCTCCATCAACACCGAGAACGGCGAAGGCTTTATAGGCTTTCGCAGCCACAACAGCTCATTTGACGATAATCTGACCAATCAGGCAGCTGTGAACCTTGCCAACGTCAAACGCTTTGACCATCGGGAGAGAGCACTACCCAGAGCGCCGTTCTTTGTGCCGTTTGGAGCGGTGAAAACGGGCGGGGCATACCTGCGACCGAATGAGGTTTTTTCCATCACCGAGAGCAACACCGGCGCCGGGGGCAAAAGCTATCGCCTGGTGCAGCATACCATTGAATTCGACGTGACGCAGAACAGATCAAGCGTTGTCGGGGAGGTATTGCCGTGAGGATGGCAGAGAGGCTTATCAGGGAGGCCGTAAGGAGATCTACCGGCAACGCGTCCGGGAACGTGACCTACCGCGACAGGACGCAGGCAGGAGCCGGAACGCCGAGTAGCCGGGGGGCTATGAACGCTCCCGACGGCAGCCTGTATTTTGTTCTGGGGATTGATTCTTTCGACGATGAAACCAAGACGTTTTGAGGTGAAGCATGTTTTACGAAGCAACCGATCTAATTGAAACCGGCGATACCGGGCCGGAGGCCAAGACGAAACTAAACGCCATATTTACACTGGCGCAAGCGGAATTCGACCGCATAGGCGCAGCCAAAGCCAACCTTGCCGCCACCACAGCACCGGGAGTAACCGACGACAGCGCAGCCGGCTACGGCGTCGGCTCTGTCTGGATAGACACTACGGCCGACATAGCCTATAAATGTCTGGACGCCACTGAGGGCGCGGCAGTATGGCAGCGCACCAGCCTCGCGGCGATATTGCTGTCAATAATTGCCCTATCCGGCAACGGCCTTATCGCCCGCACAGGCGCAGGCACGGCAGCAGCGCGCACACTCACAGGCCCAGCGGCGGGTATCACCGTAACCAACGGGGACGGGGCCGCGGGCAATCCAGCTATTGCCCTTGCCAACGATCTGGCCGCTGTAGAGGGCCTGAGCGGCACAGGCGGCGTTGAACGCACTGGAGACGATGCTTGGGGCACTTACACGCTTACAGCCGCAGGGAAAGCCCTGCTGGACGATGCCACGGCGGCAGACCAGCGGGCAACGCTCGAACTGTCCGGCGGGGCAGACAACAGCGCAGCAGGGGTGCCTACGGCCGTAACAGTGGCGAAGGGCATTGTAACCGCCATCACTAAAACCACACCGGTTGCCGACGGCACATACACCGTAGGCAAGGGCACGACAACCGACGGAACAATCACTATCGCCAACGGCATTATAACCGCCGTGCAGCAAGCATCATAAGGGAGGAACCACCATGCTACCAGCAACCCTAAACCTAGCCGGCGTCAGGGCTATACCCAAAGGCGCTGATTACTCATACCCCATCACCCGCAAGCGCTCTACCGGAGAAGCCTATGATTACACCGGCTGGACCGGGCGAATGCAGATACGGCAGAGCGTTGGCAGCACCGTCCTCATAACCCTGACCACCGAAAACGGTGGCCTGGTAAATGGGGGCAGCAACGGCACATGGACGATAGCCCTGACCGATGCGCAAACGGCGCTCCTCTCATGGATAGGGCAAGCAATATACGATCTCAAACTTACCGACCTATCCGGATTGGAGTATATATTCTGCCGTGGTGCCGTCGAACTGTACGAGGTGGTGACAGCCGATGCCTGACATGGTATATACCGAGCCTGATGTAATCTATTCCGATACCGGTGCCGATATAATCGAAGTGGGTATACCGGGGCCGCAGGGGTTATCAGTGACCCCAAAAGGTGCATGGGCAACGGCCACACTATATGCCGTCCTTGACCTTGTAACCCTTTCCGGCAACAGCTATGTTTGCACCGCAGCTCACACCTCCGCAGCGGCTACACAGCCGGGCGTAGGAGCCTCATGGTCAACTGTCTGGCAACTCAATGCCAGCAAGGGCATAGATGGGGACGATGGCAGAGAGGTAGAGATACAGAAAGGGGCAACTTATATCCAATGGCGGTATGCTGGCGACGAGGCGTGGACGAACCTTATTGCTATTGCCGATATAACCGGCACCGATGGGCGCGAAGTCGAGATGCAAGGAGAGGATGCCTATATACAATGGCGCTATGTTGGTGATGTCGAGTGGACCGATCTTGTAGCGCTTGCTGATCTCAAAGGAGACAAAGGCGATCCGGGCACAACGCAGGGCGATTGGTCTGGATTTGTGGAGTATGTCGAAAACAAAAGCTTGCCCCTCTGCCTTGAGGCAAGCTTCTCCGGCACCATAACTGCCTTAAAAGCGCAATCCGGCACCGGCAC
>Ga0172381_10001818_pt1 | contig 24410 bp, 16 predicted proteins | sample Leawel6488metaG_FD_119754 | JGI IMG/M metagenome (GOLD analysis project Ga0172381, IMG submission 119754) | Leachate microbial communities from a municipal landfill in Southern Ontario, Canada - Leachate well 64-88 metaG | ecosystem: Engineered > Solid waste > Landfill > Unclassified | place... | reverse complement strand
GTATTCTTTAATGTTATATCCGTCTCTCATTTCGGTAGTAATGGCTGTTTGTTTGCCGTCATCAACAAACATAGATTTGGAATAATTAGACTCGACAATTTTTCTGATTTCTTCCTTAAGATTAGAAGAAAAAGACAAAGATTTATCAAGAAAACATTGGGGCTCCCCGTTTTTTTTGAAAATTAACCATACTGCGCCTTTTTCACCCACAATGATAAAATTTTTTAGAAATGGTTTTGTTTTGGAATCATCCAAAAAAGTTTTTAAGATATTTTTAATTATCCAATCTAAAGACCTTCCTGTATTTAGAGCGACTACGTATCCATCAGTTAGTTCATTAATTATGTATTCTAATATTTTAGGGTTTGGTTTTTTATCTTTTAAATCACAGATAACACCATCCACGTCAAAAATTAACATTTGTTTCGAAGTTTCCATAACTGGAGTTATTATACTCTTGTGTTTCTTGTGTGTTCAAGTCGGGGAAGATTTCTATATTTTTAAATATCCAAGCAGGTTATAGACGACCAATGCGGGCCAGACAATAGCTTTTAATATACCTAGTAAACCATCTGGAAATGAAGTTGCGTGCTGTATGAAGTAGACCAATGCGCCAATTAATCCGAATCCGTAAATAGCCCCCTGCGGTCCGCCTCCGTTGCTTTTCCAGTTTTTCTTACAACCTTTTTCTTCTTTTACGATTTTTTCAGTTGCCATAGTTAGATTCTAGTTTAAATAGAAATGAAAAGTCAACCTCTGGCGGCTCTTACTCTATCAAGTTTGGAGAGGAATTTTTTACGTAGTCTCAAATTTTTAGGAGTTACTTCCAGAAGCTCATCATCTTCCAGAAAATCCAAATATTGCTCAAGGCTCATTTTTAAAGGCGGAGTTATGGCAATTGACATATCTGATGTTGATGCCCGCATGTTGGTCAAGTGTTTGCCTTTAGCTACGTTTATTTCAATATCATCAGTTCTGGAATTAAGTCCGATAATCATGCCTTCGTATACGGGGGTTGCGGGTTCAATAATGGTTATTCCCCGTCCCTGTGCGTTTTGTAAACCAAAAGTTAAGGCTGTTCCGGACTCCGATGCTATCAATACTCCATTTCTGATTTTCGGAAGTGCAGGGGTAAGCGGTTCATATTTGTCAAACATAGTATTTATAACAGCAGTTCCCTTGGTGTTGGTAAGTAAAACATTTCTAATTCCCAAAAGCGCTTTGGATGGGATTTTATATTCAAATCTTGTATTTCCTCTTCCATCAGCATTCATGTTGGTCATTTTAGCTCTTCTTTCGCCTAATTCCCTGGTTACAATACCTTGAAATTTATCAGGGATATCAATGATTAAATCTTCAACCGGCTCCATTTCTACCCCGTCGATAATTTTTGTAATAACTTCCGGTTTTTCAACCTGGAATTCATATCCCTCGCGTCTTAGCGTTTCAATCAAGATAGACAAATGTAATTCCCCGCGGCCTGAAACAACAAATTTATCTCCGATCACCTCTAATCGCATACTGATATTTGTCTCCAGTTCTTTAACCAATCTTTCGTAAACTTGTCTTGAATTGGTGTACTTACCTTCTTTTCCTGCGAAAGGAGACGTGTTTGCAAAAAGAGCAATTTTAATTGTCGGTTCTTCAATGGATATGCGGGGCAAAGCGATAGGATTGCTTGGGTCAGCAATGGTATCTCCTATAGTAACATTGTCAACGCCTGTAATGTCGACGATTTCTCCTGCCATTACTTCTTCAACTTCATCTTTTTTAAGTCCGCGGTTTATGAAAATATTTTCAATTTTTGCCGGTATTTTTTCATCTTTAGAATTAATTAAAACTACCGGCTGCCCTTTTTTCAAGCTGCCGGATCTTATTTTTCCGATGACGTGTTTTCCTTTATGAGAATCAAAATCCAAAGCAGTTGCTAACATTCTGAAAGGGCCTTCTTCAATTGTCGGTGCAGGTATATGATCTATAATTGATTGCATAATTGGATCTAAAGTTGTGCTGGTTTTTACATCTTCCATTTTTACTGCAGCCTTTCCTTCTCTGCCTATTGCGTACAAAACCGGAAAATTTAATTGATCAGTGTCGGTAGCGAGTTCCAAAAATAAATCATTTGTTTTTTCAAAAGTCTCTTTTATATTGGCTAGTTTTTTATCTATTTTATTGATAATTACGATTACTTTTAGCCCCATTCCCAAGGCTTTTTTGAGAACGAATTTTGTTTGTGGCATTGGGCCTTCTAGGGCATCAATAATTAACAATGCTCCATCTGCCATATTTAAGGTTCTTTCTACTTCTCCTGAAAAATCTGCATGACCTGGGGTATCAATGATGTTAATTTTATAATCTTTATAATTTATTGCAGTATTTTTGGCGAGAATTGTAATTCCCCGCTCTCTTTCCAGCGGATTTGAGTCAAGAATGGTTGTTTGGTTCATTTCTGCTTCGTTTGCACGGAACGCATGGCATTGCTTGAGCATAAAATCTACAAGCGTTGTTTTTCCATGATCAACGTGGGCTATTACAGCTATATTTCTAATTTTGTCGGATGTTTTTTGTTTCATAATAAAAAACCTCCCATCGCAAAAGCTCCGGAAGGGCTTTGAACTCTTGCTGTTAATTATACCATAAATTTACGTCCAATAGTTTGCCCCGCTTAGCGGGGTTTACTTTTTTTGCAAGAATTGATAGGCTTAGGGAATGTAATTTATGGCAAAAAAACGCAAGCGGAAAAAAAACAAAAAATCTTCCAAAAAGATTTACATAGTAGCTGTATTAATAATAATTTTATTTTCTTGTTTTTTTATAAACTTCAATAAAAATGACGGAAAATTAATCTCCGGCAAATTTTTAGATAATATTCCCTTAACTCTTCCTCCGACAATCACACTTACTCCGTCCCCAACCTTAATTCCAACAGCAACTCCTGTTCCTTTAATTGGATATTGTTTGAATGTTCCGGTAATTATGTATCATCATATCCAGCCGGATGCCGAAGCAGTAGCTAAAGAGCAAAAGGCTTTGAATGTTGATACCAGCGCATTTGATAATCAAATGGGTTATCTTGTATCAAGCGGTTATTCCCCAATTTCTGCTCAACAGCTAATAGATGCTTTAGTTAATCACACCGGGCTTCCGCCCAAAAGTATTGTTATAACGTTAGATGACGGATATAGCGATAATTACACTTATGCCTTTCCGATTTTGAAGAAATATAACATCGTAGCCAATATGGGAATTATTACAGGTCTGGTAGGCGGAGCAAATTACGTTACTTGGGATCAGATAAAAGAAATGTCTAATAGCGGATTGATATATCCCGTCAATCATACTTGGTCGCATTATTCCATAACTCAATCAAGTGACAAAGCCAGATATGAGGTTGCAACTGCAAAACAGCAGTTACAGGATTATACGGGACGGGTCGTAGATACGTTTATTTATCCCTATGGAGCTATAAATTCCAGTGCAATTGCAGTTTTGGAACAAGAAGGAATTAGGGGTGCTTTTTCAGAGATTAGCGGACATTGGCAATGTGATTCTTTTATTATGGCATTACACAGAACCCGTATTGGCAATTCTTCTTTGTCAAATTACGGATTATAGGGGCTTAAAAACGTAGTTTTTACTTATTGGAAGGTCCAGTATGTGTTTGCCGTTTCTGGTTACAGACATGTTTGCTTGTCCGGCAAATGCAATTATTTCTCCCTCAGCAAGATTAACTTCTCTTGGGTATGTTATTTTAATTTCATCTCCTTTTTTAATAGGATCTATTATTATTTTAGCTATCCGCGGAAATCTTATTTCCGTTTTATCCTCAAGAAGTATTCGATGACAAGAGGGATTGCCGTTTTCAGCTTTGATTGTTTCTGAACTTTTTATACTACTATTTATAATGTATGGTTCTGTTTTTCCCCTTTTTTCAACTTCTATTGACATGTTGAGTTTTTACCATTTATTTGATTGTAAGTCAAGAGAGATAATTATCCTTTGTAGAGAAGCTGACATTCGGAAAGAATTGTCTGTTTTTTATCTTTCGGGAGTCCTAAGATATCTAAGCAGGAAGGGTTTTTGGATACATCCTTAATGAGAATTGTGTGGTTTTCCAGTAATTGCTGTTTTTGAGCAGATGACATATTATTTAATGCTGTAATTGGGTGAAGCTGATGTTTTTCAACCAAGTCTCTAAAGTTTCCGTTTTCAGGATAATCCCAGCTGATGACTCTCATACTGCTGCATAAAGCGTAATCCAAGGCATCTTGAGTTATCTTGGTGTTAGTTACAAGCCATGCGTTATTGAGGTTGTTTATCTCTTTAACATCATCAAATCTGGCCTTTGTATACAAGGAAACCTGAATTTGAGATTTTGCGCCGGCAGTATTGTGAAATTTACATTCAATCATTGATCTGATGTTATCTTTTTCTACGACAATGTCTATTTCGTGAGATATGCATTTACCCTTCAAAGTCTGTCTGACTTGCGTGTCACATCCTTCCGCTCTTAGTATTTCTGAAACATAATCTTCAAAAGGATATCCTGTGGGTCCTAAATCCATAATGGATTGTTTTAGACTATATCTGTCACGGCTGATAGGAGAAGTAGAATTTTGCAGAAAATCCATAATGTGTCCGTAAATTTCAGAAGTTGGAATATTGTCGTATAATCTGGTTTTTATGTTAGCAATAAGTTCCCCCTGAAGATCTTGCGGTATTCCGGCTCTTTTAATAGATAGAAGTAATTTTGTTTCGCTAAAAGGTTCTATTTGTCCTGATGCTTTTAAAACATTCGGCATATTAACATCTTACAACAAAATTCCCTGTTTTATAAAGACTATAAAATCATCTTTCTCAAATATTTTAATGTAATCCTTGTTGGTTTTCATTTCATTGGCCATTTCTATTTGGGCTTGCAGGGATGGTTTCGCAAACACGTCATTTAAAAGAAACAAAATAACATCGGCTTTCTCAATTCCCATAGGCATTGTTGCAATGCTTTGTCTATGCGAAAGATGTGAGCCCAAATTGTTCGTTGCGGTAACTGAATATTTTTCCGGAATTTTTGAAAGAAAATCTTCAACAATTTCTTTATTGGAATATGGTTTTATAAACATGTTGATGTTGGGATTTTTTGATCCGGGCATTGGTCCGAAAAAATAAGCTGAAAAAAATGTAAAAATCAACAGATATATTCCGAAATAAAATTTAGGAATTTTCGGAAGCAGTTTCATTATTTGTTTTACTCCGAAGATGGAGGAGATAAATATAAATGGCGTAATACTTGCTGTGTATTGATAATAAATTTGGCGAAGCTGTACGTTACTACTCAACAAATCTATGAGTAAATCAGGAATCGCAAATAAGAGAAAAATCGGCGATAGAAAAGAAAGAAATCCCATTGGTAAAAAAAGGTTTTTTAAGTAATCTAAACGAGTAGCTTCAAACATAATTGAGAAAATTTTCTGAGGAGAAAAAAGTACGTTTTTGATAACTTCAATTGGTGAGTTTCCGAAATCCGAGTAATAAGCTAAAGCAAAATGTTGTCCTCCCAAGCTTTGCGGAATTGCATATAGCATCAAGTATGCAAAAATTAGAAAAGAAAAAGTTATAATTCCCAATCCTAATAATTTTATTTTTTTAATCTTATCAAACAGCAAAAAGAGTCCGAAAATTGCAGTTATAATCCAAATTTGTTCCTTGGTAATTCCGGATAATATTAAAAAAATAACAAGCAAAAAATACCTGCGTTTTAGCATGAAATAAAAAGAAGCTAAGAGCAGTGTTGTTGCTAAGGTAACCGGATGAAAATCATATAAATTTGTATATTGCACTAGCGGGTTCATTAAAAAAATAAATCCGAAAATTAAAGATAAATTTTTACTCTTTAAAATTTCTTTAGATATCAAATAAACAAAAATAGCTCCTGATGCCAGAATAACGGTTTGCAGTATTAATAATGTTTTCGGATTAGACCATAGAAGATAAAACGGAGATAGTAAAACGAGAATAAAGTCTGCATGAGTAGATACTCTGGATGTTATAACCCCTTCATTATTTGATGTTTGGAAAATTCTGCCGTTAATAGTGTTCCAGACGGTTTGGTCCATGTTACCCAAATCAAAACGGCCTGCGTAAAAATTGTCATATCTAAGAGTGCTGGCAATTGTAAAGTAAACAATATAAATACAGATTAAAATTCCTAAAATTATTCCGTGTTTGTATTTTTTGAGGATATTGGTCATATTTAGCGCGCCCGGAGGGAATTGGACCCCCATTACGCTTGTCAAGCAAGCGAGCTCGGCCTTTCGGCCTCCGCTCCTTCTCGTCCGACCTGCCTGCCTAAGCGCGCCCTGCAGGAGTTGAACCCGCAACCTGATGGTCCGAAGCCATCCGCTCTATCCAATTGAGCTAAGGGCGCACGTGCGGCGGCAGGAGCGAGATGCTCTAATCCGCTGAGCTACGGGCGCAGTATGTAGATTATAGCAAAAGATGTTGAAAAAAGACTGATTATTTAAGACGTTTTTATTCCAAGCTTTTCTAATTCTTTCAATAGAGTTTGAAGCGGAAGTCCAATTATGTTGTCGCGGTCTCCCGTTATTTGTTTAATAAATTTTTTGGGTAGCTCCTGTATGCCGTAGGCGCCTGCTTTATCAAAGGGTTTTTTGGATGTTACATAATCGTCTATTTCTTTCTCCGGAATTTTATTAAAATAAATTTTACTTTCTTCAGATTTTGTTAAAAATTTATTTTTCTCCGGGTCATATAGGGTGAAACCTGTAATTACATAATGCATTTTTCCATTCAGAAATTTTAATATTTTTTTTGCATCTTCTTCGTCTTTTGGTTTTCCGAGAATTTTTCCCTCACACACAACCAATGTGTCCGCAGCAATTATTATTGAGTTTTTGTTATTTTCGTAAACAGCTTTTGCTTTCTCTAAAGATAAATTTTCAGCTTGTTTACGGGGATCTAATTTTGGATTAAAGTGTTCAGTAAAATTGCTTTCTACAACTTTAAAATTAATTTCCGCTTTTTCTAAAAGTTCTTTTCTGCGTGGAGAAGTAGATGCAAGTATAACGGGTCTTGTTTTTTCCATACGGTAATTATATTAATTTTGAAATTACGACCAATCGTTTTAAGGTTGTCCCAGGAGGCCAGCAAGTCATTAAGGTTAAAGTTTGTACTTCGGAATTGGGGCTTAAGTAAGAAACATCTTTTGCTTCAACGGTTTTTATTTCCTCAACTTCGTATTTATATTTTGCGCCTTTGTAGTAAATGTCTATTTCATCATTTTTTTTAAGTTTGGATAATAAAAAGAAAACAGAATTATATCTGGATGCTTCCAGCAAATTAACGGACGAATGAGAAAATATAAACATGTTTCCTATTTGATTTGGTAATGCTGTGCCCTTTGCATGTGCTACTCCCTTGGTTAGGGCTACTTGATAAATACGTGAATCATAAGGGTCAACTTGCGGAATTACTTTAGCGTTAGCACCAATTTTAGGGATAACAATTCCAAAATCTTTATCAATCGGATTTATTTGTTTAATTACATTTCGGGAAGTGTTTAATTTATAGTTTATTTCAACATTTGCAACCGGTAAAAAAATTAAAACCAGTAATATTAATGAAACACCAATTAGAAATATACCTGCGGTTATAAGAATCTGAGGAATTTTTTTCACTAACTTATTCTACTCTTTTTTTGGACTTGCGGTAAAGACTAAGGAGAGTACCTATTAGAATAATTAATATTACAGCCGACACTATTTTGTGTGATGCTATCCAGCTCATGATGCTTGCAGTTGATTCCTGTAAGACATTTTTTTCAATCGTTTTGTCTTCTCCCAACACTTCTTTGGCTGCTTCAGAGCTTACTTCTTTTTCACCCAATACTTCTCCGCCAAGAACCTCAATTGCGCCTTGAGTTTGAGTTGTGGTAGTGGGATTAATAATGGTAGTTGATGTGTTCGCATCTCCTCTTGGATCAGAGCCGTTTCCGTAAATATCAAAAGCTCTGATTGCATAATAATAATTGGTGCTGCAATTAGGTGAGATATTGTCTGTCATTGATCCATCAGTATCAGACCCGATATTAACGGAATTAACTTGATGTGCTGAATCAACATTAAATGTTGCATCTGCTGAGCGGTACAAAACTACCTTTATGGTTCTACCTGAATCATTGGCTGTTTTGAAATTAATTTTATAAGTGCAATCATCCGGTTTTGATTTGCTATATCCCTCTGGTGCTCCCGGTTTTTCGGAATTGTTAAAATCAACACTTACAATATTGCTGGTAACATTGGTTGAACCGGCTGCGATTACTTTGAAAGAATATGTTCCTACTCCCTGATTCATGATTGACCCTTCGACCTGACAGATATCGGTATTTCCGCCGTTTGTAAGATTAATTACTGAACCAAAGGTTACATAATCTGCATCTGTTGGTCCTCTTTTATAGCATTGAACATTTACTGCTTGATCCGGATTCGTGTCCAAAGCCACAAAAGTTATCTTAAATGTATCCTCATTTGTTGGGCTTTTTGGCTGTTGCAGTCTTATGGATGTTGAATTTGCAGCAAAAGCAGTTCCTGTAAAAAGGAACATTACGCAAATCCCTAAGATTATTTTAGTAAATATTTTATTCATATCTTTTCTTCAATCTGATTCCTGTTATTAGTGTTCCTGCTCCTAAAGCAAGTGTTAAGGTTGCTATTATAACCCAAAGTGTATCCTCTCCGGTAGAGGGCAATTCTATGCTTGTAGATGCCCCTAGGACCTCTTGTGTTGTGGTGGACTTATATTCTCCTCCTCCGTAGCCTCCCTTGGCTATGGTTACCTCTGTTCCGACGAATTCGCTTGGGTCTATTGCTGGATCCAAATCTCCGGGATTCATTGCTCTGGCAAAGATTATATTGGTAGAATCACTTACCGGTGTTCCCTGTCCCCAGGCATTGTCATAATATATTCCTGCCTGTTGTCCGCTATCAATATTTGCAGTGTAGGTTAAAGTAAGGATTTCTCCTGTTTTAAGGGTTCCCAAGGTCCATACCCCCGGTGAACTATATGTAGGAGCGGTAAGTTCGCCTGTTATATTTCCGCCAACTCCTCTAGTTATATCACTTGATACGACCTTCCATGAGCCTGAATTAAATCCAAAGCCTTTTGGCAAAAGATCAATTACTTTTACATTGTTTGCCTGTCCTGCTTCCGCGTCATTGCCGATTGTAATTGTGAATCCGACTGTGTCGCCCGGCGTTTTGTTACCTACTGCGTTATTTGCCTTGGTAATGGTTAGGGATGGAATTAGGTTGTGATTTCCGAAATTTTGATCAGGTATATCTGCGCCACTGCCGAATTGAGTGCTCCAGCATCCGTTTTCCGTAGGATAGGTTTGTTCCCAGCCTGCTTTTTGTACTTCGCAGATCCAGTAGGTTCCAGGGGCTGCAGCGAAAGAATAATTGCCGTTTAGATCGGTAGTTGTGCTTGCAACTATTTGTCCAGGTGCGCCGTCTGCATCGTTGTGCAGATTTATTGTCCATCCGGAAAGATTTGGTTCAACTTGGCACGCTTGAAGGAAATCTGTTTCGAACAATTCTCCTCTGGGTTTTTCAGATATACAATCTCTTTCTTGATTTGAATTTAAATCGTTCCATTTATATCCGGTTATTGTTCCATTTTGCTGTTTATTGGTACAGACTACGTCTACGTTGGCTCCAGGGGCAACTGTAAAGTCAGTAGCCGGAGTTTGAGTTCCGCTAATAACGCATCCAAGAGGCGTATATGGCTGATATGAATAATAATGTTCAGCGATCGTGTGTGTTCCGGGTATAACGGTGTAAACTACTGGTATATTTTCAGCAAACGTTTCTTTATTTTTTCCATCCAATTCAACATCAAAGCCGTAATTATCTGAAACATCTGTTATTCCGTCAGGTGCAACAACGTTTTTTGTAACGGTTATTGTACCCTTATTTAGAGCGTTGAAGGCTACACAATAATAGGTATTTCCATATGCAGGGTTGCTGACAAAATCATAATTGTCGTAATTGAGTCCGTCCGTGTGGCAGTATATTTCTGCGCTGAAGCTGTCTCCCGGCGCTGTATCCGGAGGATAACTGAAAGATACGTAGTCAGCTAAGAGATTTTCTCTAACCCAAATCTTGTTTGCTCCTTCAAGATTAGTGATTGAAATTTCTGCAGGACTGCCGCTTGTAGTTCCGAGCATCTTCCAATCATTGTAGCCTGTTCCGATAGGCGCTAGGCCAAGCTGTGTGCCGTCTCCGTATTTTTGTACTCCCGGCTGTCCCCCCTTGGACCCGAAGCCATATTGGAAATCCCAGCCTGATTCAAGCGTGCAGCCTTCATGTGAGTTAACGTAGTTTTGTGCAGTGGAACCTGTAATATTAGGTGCTCCGTTACCCCAGTTTGGCAATTGTGCTTCATCTTCACAGACAACTTTGCTTGCTTTTATTATTAACGCTTGGTGATTGCCAAAATCCAATCTGTCTTCGTCTCCGCCGTTAGTATTGATTGTGGTTGTTTGACAAAGCGCTTGAGCGGGAAGAGAGCTATACCAGTTGGCTTTTTGTACTTCGCAGATTTTATAGTCTCCGGGTTTCAAATTTTCAAATTCAAAGTCTCCCTTATCTGCGCCTGAGTTATCTGTATTTTGAGTAACTTCCCCTGCATCTAATACACCATCTTTATCTGCGTCAAGGAAGATTGTCCAATTTCCCAATCCCTCTTCATCGCCGTCCCTGTCATTGTCTCCGTTTTTATCATTATATTTTGTACCCTCTATTTTTCCATACTTCATGTTCTCAAATGTGCAGGTAACATCTTCTCCTGCTTTTATACTAATTGTTATTGTTCTATTATTAATATCTTTGCTTACTGATACTCCGGGGGTACAATTTACAGTATCCAGATACCAGTTATCCTCTCCGGCTTCTGTTATGGTGTATGATCCGGCATTTAGGGTGTTAAATTCCTTAGAGCTTGGATATTGCCAGAATGGATGATAAGGCCTGTCGTGTTCGTCTCCGTCATCGTCAAGAATGAATGCGCCAAGTGTTCCGGAGAAGGTAAAGTTTTTAGAGTCGTTTGGATTAGCATCTTTAACGATTTTGATTGATGCTGGTTTTTCTTTGTTAACACAGGTTATTGTTTTTGTTTGGTTGCTTCCTATATTTACTTGAGCTCCGGCACTGCCTGAATTAGAATCAGGTGTGCATCCGACGTAAATATAATTAGAATCATAATTTTCAGTTATAGTATAGTTTCCAGGTACAACCGAATATTCTGCGGGCGTTGTTTCTGAGAATGATTTCTCATTTCCTCCATTAAGTTTGGACTTAAACGTATGGTTATCTGATATATCTGTTGTGCCGTCAGCTTTTTTAACATCTTTAACCACTTTAATTGTTCCGTTCATCTGGCGGTTGGTGCAAGTAATGGTTATGTCTTGATTTGAAGTAACATTGAAATTGGTAGCCGGAGCTCCGCCTGGAAGCTTGCATCCCATTTCCGTATAGTTAGGGTCGTCCAGTTCGGAAATAGTGTATGTTCCCGGATTTACATCATATTCTTCATCATCATTTTCAGCGAGACTGCGGTCTAATCCGCCGTTTAATTGAATTGTAAAGCTGTGATTATCTGATACATTTGATCCGTCCGGTTTTCTGACGTCTTTAACTACTTTGATTTCGCCTTGTTTCTGCTTGTTGGTTACATAAACATGGATTGTATTATTCTCGGTAACATTAACTGTTAATCCGCTGGTATGTCCTGATGTATTAGCTGTAAGTGAAATACCATACAAAGTATAATTTGAAGAAACGTTAATTTCTCTGATGGTGTGATCTCCTGTCGGTACATTACTGTATGTTGCCATTCCGCCGTCCGTAATTGTTTGATTGTTAGCATTGTCGTTGTTGACGGTAAAGTTAGTTGTCGTATCGGTCACATCAGCGCCTGAAGGTCCCCGTACGTCTTTATGAACGACAATTGTTCCTGTTTTCCTGGTATTTGTAAATGTACAAGTGATATCTTGATCTTTAGCAAGTGTAAATGATGCAACTCTGCCGGAACCGCTGGCTATTATTACTCCTGCCGCGTCACTGCAGCTGTAAGTTGTTGTGTAATTTGAAAGAGTAGTTCCCGTATGTGCAGTTTCTGTAATTGTATAACTACCGGTGTTTGAATTAAACGCACTGGATTGTCCGTTATCAGCAATATTATTTGCAGTGTTGTTTGTTGGTCCGGAAATTGCGAAATCCCATTTACTACTGTCGTTTGGCACAACGTCTTTTTTAACCTTGATTGTTCCCGTATTTCGGGTATTGGTAATTACGCATTGGACATTTTGTCCTGCGGCAACACTTACCAGATAGCCGTTAGAACCGGGGGCACCTGCTACATTGTTGCAAACGATATTTGTAGTGTAATTTGAATCTGAAACTTCAGTAAGATTATATGATCCCGGAATTAGATGTGTAAAAAGATATGGTTGGTTATCTCCTAAATCATTTTTTGAATAATTTCCTCCGGTTCCATTTAGAGTGAAATCCCAAACAGTAGAATCATTTGGAACCACGTCTTTGGTTATCAAAACTGAACCGTAAGCAGTATTAGTAATAGTGCAGGTTTTGTTTTCTCCTGCTGCAAGAGTAATTGTTCCGTTTGAAGCGCAATCGCCACCGTACGCAATTATGTAATCTGAAAGAACAGTAGAGGGATTACCTGCAGCTTCACTTACAGTATGTTGTCCAATGCTGACAATTTGAGAACCTGTTGTTCCGCCATTTCCGACATTGCTAGCTTTAGTAACTTCATCAATTTTCAAATCAAAAGCACCGTGTCCGACCGGGCTAAGTATTTTATTTACAGTTAAGGTTGGAAGCTTAGTATTTGTAAATGTACAGGTAATTGATTCTCCTGCATCCAAATAGATATCGGCTGTAGCTACGGGAGTTGCATAGGTGTCTACATCATTGCCGCCGGTGCAAACGGGAGCGCTTTGGATCCAGCCATTGACTGCTGTTTCCTCAATGAGATACCCACGCGGTTCAAGGTTAGTGAAAATCTTTGTATTAGAAAGTGTTCCGTTCTCATCGTCATCAAGATCAAAAGCGGACAAGTTATTATAGTAATCTTCAAAATGGAAATCTTGCGGATCATTTGGAATAGCATTCTTAATAATTGTGATTGAACCTTTTCTGGAATTAGTAAATGTACAGGTAACATTGTCGCTTGCATTAAGCGTAAAGGTTACGGTTGTTCCGTTTCCGCTCATTCCATTGGTGCAGGAATAGCTGGACACATAATTAGCCAAGTCAGTTCCGGTGTAAGCCGCTTCTGAAACAGTAACAGATCCTGTATCTGTAATCTGTGCGCCGGTTGTTCCTCCGTCCCCAATATTAGAAGCTTTAGTTACATTATTAATTTTTAGATCAAATTTGCCAGAGTCACTTGTGGGCGCAAGAGCTTTGCTGACTGTTACTGTTCCTGTTTTTCGGGTATTTGTAAATGTACAGACGAAAACATCATCTTTCGCTACGACTAGAGAGTTGTCCGCTCCTGGGGTATAAGCTTGGCCATTTTTTGTGCAGGAGAGACTTGAACCATAATCTGATAATCCGCCGGTTTCAGAGACAAAATAGGTATTTGTAGCGACAGTTTTTGTACCTGTTGTTAAAGGATCAGCTCCACTTGCTCCTGTTTGAGTGCTTGCTATGTCAGTGCCGTTTGCAGTTGTTCCGATATTTAAGGTTGTTTGTCCTGCTGTTCCTGACCAAGCTTTTTTAAGCTCAATTGTTCCCGTATCTCTGGCGTTGACGAATGTGCAAACCACACTGGCGTTTTCAGGAATGCCAACTGTATGTCCGCTAGCGCTGTCGCTCTCATATTGATCTCCTATGCAGGATATTGACACTTGGTGAAAATTTGGTTGAGGAGTCTCAGCAAGTATGTGATTGCCGGTTACGACAGTTATGGCAGGATCTCCGGTGTTGCCGGAATGTGCATAGTCGGGGACATTTACCCAATGTGTATTCCATTGCCAGTTAATTGCACCTGTTTCGTCAGTATCGGCATAGTCTCCGTCTCCATTCAGATCAACATTTTTCAGAACTCTCAAAGTGGCTGTTTTGCGGGTGTTGGTAATGGTACAAGCTTTGTCATCGCCGGGAGCCAAAGTAATTGAGCCACTTGAAGTACAATCTCCGCTAATTGCTTTATTATAGTCAGGATAATTTCCTCCCATAGGATCATATTCGGAAACAATATGTGCTCCTGCGTTAAATCCGTTCTGAACTCCGCTTAGAACTGTTGTTGAGTCGACCTTTAGGATAAATTCCGATACTGGCTTGGAGCTTCCGACAACGACCTTTGTAACGGTCAATTTTGGTTGAATATCGTCATTGGTAATTGAACATACTGTGCTTTTTCCAAGACCCAACGTTATCTGATTGTTGGCATTTACTGTAATATCATTGGTGCATGTCCATGCGCTTGCTGTATAGCCTGAAGGTCCGGATTCTGACAATGTGTATGTTCCGGCTTTGAATGTTGACCCACTGACGACATCCGCTGATCCTACTGCTCCGGGACCTGAAAGTGTGCCCAGGGCTCCGCCGTTTGCTGTAAGTGTCCATGCTGATTCATTAGCTGTTGCTCCATTATCTTTTACTAATATCTTATTAAGAGTTAGAGATGGGGCAATATCATCATTTCTTATTGTGCAAGCTTTTACATCTCCATAGGCAACTGTTCCTGAGCAGTCCCCGACAAATGATTTTGCATACATTGGATCAGAGTTTTCGTCGACACTATAACTTCCCGGATCCAAAGTAACTACTGTACCTCCTTCATTGCCGGGGAAAGAAGCTTGACTTGGATTTACTCCTGTAACGTTCATTGTGAAGTTACTTGCAACTTTGGTTCCTCCATTGTCGTTTACTACATACTTCATGACTGTTATTCTTGCTTTTTTGGAATTGGTAAATGTGCAGGTAACTGTTTCCCCTGCTGTTACGTTGAAAGTAGCTTTTCTTGCCCCAACATCGCCCGTGCTGTTTGTGTCATCACAAGTTAGGCCTGTTAAGTCCCAGCCTGTTTTTGCGCTTTCTGTTACGTTGTATGTGCCCGGCAATACATTGTTCAAAGTTATTGTTCCGTTATTTGTGCTAATTGTTCCTGCAATATGACCGGTGAAATCAAAGCTATCTGTTCCGCCGACCATTACCTTCTTAACAATCATGGTTGAGTTTTGTACATTAATGAAAGTGTGGTCTTGGTTAACTCCGTCAACCGGTGCTCCAAAAGTGTATGAATAATTTACATCTGAAAGAGGTGTCCAACCGGTTCTGTTTTCCTCATCTACCCTATAGACGTTATCAGGTCCGAGATTAGTAAATGTATAACATCCGTCAGCTCCTGTTACTTGTGCAGTTCCGACCAATGATCCGTCTGAATAAAGTTTCATTCCCCATCCCGCAACTATTGTTTGATCAGCTGGTGTTGTCAAGCTTCCGTCCGCATCAGCTTTTTTACAAACTTTTATTTCAATATTCTTGAAATTGCTGAAATTATTTCCTGTCGAATTTGTATTTGGCGCAATTGTGACATTGTGATATGTATTTCCGATTGGAGTGTATAGAGAATCAAGATATTCTTTAACCTGATAAAATCCTGTTAAAAGATTAGTGAAGCTGTAAAAACCTGTTGCGTCTGTTAATGTTGTGGTAACAAAGCTGCAGTCTGTTCCGCTTGTTAAGCAGCTATATAAATCAATTGTCCAGCCCAATATTCCGGTTGTTCCGTTTGCTTCGTATTTATATCCTGAAATTGTTCCTGCTTTTTGCTGATTTGTGCAGGTTACGGTTATTGATTGGTTGGATGTTAAAGTAATTCCTGATGCTTCTGCGTTATTTGCTAATTTGCAGCCAAGATTATCATAATTTGCATTTGAAATTTCAGTTATTGCAAACGGTCCGCCCGGATTAACAGAATAAGTGACGTTATGATTGTCAGCCAAAGTTGAATCATCGTTTCCGCTGTTCAACTGCACTGTAAATGTCTGATGATCAGAAATTACGCTACCCGTAGCGTCTTTAACGACTTTTGAGACCACAATGCTTGCTTTTTTCTGCTTATTTACGAATGTTAATTCTGCTGATCCGTTAGGTCCGACTGTCACTGATGCTCCGTCTGCAGGATTTACATTGTCATCTCCGGTAATTGAGTTCAAAATATAATCTCCGTCTGAATTTTCCGTAAATACATATGTACCGGGTGCTACTGTGTAAATAGCATTTGTTGTTTCAGAAATTGTTTTTTGGTCAGCTCCTCCTCTTTGCACATAAAAGGCATGAGTATCGGAAACATCAGTAACTCCATCAGGACCTACAACATTTTTATGAATTGTTATTGTTGCATTTTGCTGTCTGTTGGTTACGTAAACATGCGTTGTTTGTCCTCCTGCGACTGCTACTGTCAGTCCTGTTTCATTTCCTCCTGCTCCTGCGGTTGTTCCGATTCCGTAAAGCGTATAACCTGCTGCAACCAAAGATTCAGTTATGGTGTGGTTTCCTGTCAGAACATTATTATATGTAACAGTTCCGTTATCTGTTATATTCTGCTCATCTGTTCCGTCAATTTTTACTTTGAATGTGTTTGAGGTGTCTGTAATATTTTCTCCGCTTGGTCCTTGAACATCCTTGTGAACAATTATTGTGCCGGTTGGCATTGTGCAGCCATTATTCCAAACTGCCTGTCCTTCTGTTGTCCAGTTTAAGCCAGGATAATTGCAAACACCTGTATCACAAAGATAATTAAATGAAGGGATTATGTCTCCCCAAGTAACAGTTATTCCCGGATACCAGATTGGGCCGATATCATCAGCATGACCGCTAAGATCACCGGATTTATCAGGCTCATTAGTTATGTAAGGATTACTGTTGCTGCCTGTGGAATGGCAAAGCGTCACTTTTGAATTAATTAATTCCAAGGCACAGCTATTGCATCTAAATTCAGTTGACGAATAGCCTCCTAAATTTGTCCCGTCGCAGGCTTCAGTTCCATTGATTATTCCGTCTCCGCAGTATGGTCCGGTTAAGGTTGTGTTTTGACAAAGAGCACTGCAATATGTGCAAGTTCCGCCATAGCTTGGAGTACAAGCAATTCCGTTGTTAACTCCATCGTCGCATTGTTCAGTTCCATTTATTACGGAATCTCCGCATACAGGCACATATGCATTAGTAAAAGTGCAGGACACAATGTCACCATTGTCTATTTGAATTCCGCTGACTTTTTTATTTACGCTGTCGTATGTTCCGTTGTTTCCTGTTGCTCCTGTACAGACAGCATTGGAAAGAGTGTAGCCTGTTTTAAGAGTTTCCGTTACGGAATATGTGCCTGCTGTTACGGGCACTGCTGATGTATATCCTTGCGCATCTGTTGCGTAGGTTTGGCTATTTACCGCAAAGTTCCAACCGCTTAACGTCGGACTGGTTTGTCCTGTAATTACTTTTCTTACAGTAAGTGTTCCTCCGCAGGTTGTGTTCGCAAAATCTGCCAGTTGTGTAGCTAATCCTGAAAAATTAGTTGTTATAACATCGGATGTCAAAATGTTTCCTGTATTTACATCTGTTCCTGAAATTGCCTGCAAATTTGCGCTGTCCAAATCACTACCGATTCCGATTGCCAAAATTCTGGTTCCGCTTGTTTTTATTGCATTTGCAACTACTTGAGCAGCAGCGACTGCTTGTGGTTCTTCCGCTGATGTACCGGAAGTACCTATTCTGTTTGGGTTTCCGTCAGATGCAAAAATAATTAAATTAGGATTTGTTCTCGGATCAAATGTGCTTTGCGCTTTGACAAATCCGTCTTCCCAATTGGTGTATACTATACTAGTAGGAACATTAATACTATCAATAGCGCTGATAACATTAGCTGTATCAGCTGTAAATCCCTGTACAACTGTGGCAGTTGTTGCAAATTTGGTAACTGAAAATTGAGTAGGAGTTCCGCTTAAAGCATTTACAAAAGCTTTTACCGCATTCTTCATCTGTGTTAATTCAGACGAATCAATGCTGTAGGAGTTATCTATTACGAGCGCAATATCCAATCCGCAACAAGAAGTAGGAAGTGATGGATTATCAACCGTTGGTGGGACATATGCGGTTACAGCGAAGTCATCGGTTTTTCTTTCACTATTGCCACTGCTACATGAAGAATCTGAAAAACGTCTCAGTTCTGCCTGCCACCCTGCATTTATTTGCGCATTTGATGCTAGAGCGTATGTCTCTGTAAAACTGAGGTTGTCTGGTGTCGGATCAAAACATGTTGATAAATATATTGTATTACTGTCCCCGCTCCCAGGTGGATTTATTGCCATTTTATAGTAATATGTTGGGTCGAGATCCCCTGCTGATAAATATACAGTTTCACCTTGAGCGTAAGACGACTTGCTTGTTGAAAAATCTGATCCAGTAGTTATTATAAAAATCGTAAAATGATCAACTCCCGTAGCTTTTATTTGATCGCCTTCTTGACTTGTTTTTCCCTCTTCAATAGTTTTTATTTCATCTGTTTTTATTTCTGTTTGATTTTTGGCTTCATCAGCTGTTTTTTCTATGTAAGAAATTTCAGAATCCTGATCAGGAGCTGTTGGCAATGTAACATCATATTCAAAATCTCCGTCGGTCATTCCTGTGGTTATGTCGTAGGCAAATTCTCCGTAGGGATTAAATCCTTCAGGAAGATTTAAGTCGCTGACTTTTACTTTTTCAATTTTTAAGGTTGTTCTTAAACTTTCCTCTTTCGGCAAACATTTGAAAGTTACGGAAACTTTATTTTCCTGTGGGAAAACATATTTGACTCCGAGTTTTACTTTTTCTTTTGTTTCAGAAAATCCTTTTTCTGTGTTGATGTTCCAGTCTTCATTAATAGTGTCTTTTATTTCTTCATTTGTTAAGCAAATTTTTTCAACCGGGGTTTGGGTTGGGGTCAATGTTGCAGAGCTTTCAGCTATTGTGGTATCTGCTGAATTATCTATTGGTGGTGATGTATCGTTTGCGGGCGTTGGTGTTGCGCTTATTCCTGTTGTGTCTTCAGGTGTTGGTGTTAATGTTGGCTGATCAGGAGTTAAAGTTATTGTTTCAGTTGGAGTTATTTGGTCTGTGGTTGGAGTTGTGGTTTCAGTTGTTTGGGATTGTTCTATTGTTGGTTCAGATGTTGGGGAAGTTTCCTCTGTTGTTGCTTCTTGAGAAACTTCAGGTGTTGGCGTTAATTCCTCGGCATAAGCGACCGCAAAAAGCGGACTTAAAGAATTAAGAATAAGGACAGGTATTAATAATAAAGCCAATATCCTCTGCCTGATTTTGTTTTTCATCTATCTTAAAAATCACAGACTAGTGTTTTCTGCAACTTTCCCGATATTTTAGTCCTTGTTATACACTTTTATTATAAGCTTGTCAATACCCCGGCTAATTTATGTTTTTTCTGGGGTTATATATATAATAGTACTATAGATGTTGCGAAAATAATATAAGTATGCATAATATTAATATTGGATGAATAATAAAAAAAGCAAAAAAACTGTCGGGCATTATTTGAAGATTTATTTTTTTTCTCTCTTTTTAAGCTTAATTATTTTTCTGATTGGGTCTTTTTTGAAACCTCAATTTGATTGCGCAAATTCAAAAACCTGCAAAAGCGATTTGATAGTAAGAGTAGACAATGATGTTATGGGTGTATTTCAGGGACGCAAAATAATTCCGCCAAAAGTTGAGTTAGCAATGGGGAATACAGAATCTCCCGTACTTGGCGTGCACGTTACCAATAGCAATAAGCATATTTATATTGATTTATCAAGACAAATTTTATATGCCTATGAAGATTCCCAGCAGATTATGAGCGCATTAATTTCTTCAGGAAAATGGGGCCGGACGCCGGTTGGAAATTTTAATATTTGGCAGAAATTGCCGGTAACCCGTATGGCAGGCGGACAAGGAACAGATGCTTATGATTTACCGAATGTTCAGTGGGTAATGTATTTTTATAAAGACTTCGGTTTGCATACGGCATATTGGCATAATAATTTTGGTAATCCGATGAGTCATGGATGTATTAATATGAGATTAATAGATGCAAAAAATTTATATGAGTGGGCTGATGGTCCGAATTCCAAACAGCTCGGAACAGCAGTGTCTGTTTGCTCGGAATTTAAGGAGTCAGATATAGCTTGCATACAAAATAATTCAATAAATTAATATGTTTACATTAAGGCGTCAAATAGAATTAGAAACAATTTTTTTAATAACAATATGTGCAGGAATTAGTATCTTTTTTGTCACACAGAAAAATAATTTTCAACCGCAATTTTCAATTGCTTCCAATGAACCGCAAGCTCAAGTTCCTGCAGAAGTCGTTACGCCAAAAATAACTGTTTTTTCGCAAATATCTCCTGACGGGAAAGAAAAAGTGATCATGAAAGTAACGGAAAATAACGACGGTACGAAAACTTATGCTTTTTCAACTGCCAACCAAGGGGGAGATAATGAAAAGCACATTTTTAATAAAACAAGCGATCTGCAAATAGATATGACTATCCCCTTCAATACCTGGTCTCCTGATAATAAATATTTTTTTATTCAGGAAAATTCAACAAACGGCAAAAGTATTTTTGTATTTAGTGCAACAGGTGCTCAATTTGCAAACGGAGAAATATATCTTGATATCACAGACTTATTTGCAAAAGCTAATACCGGAAATAATTTTAATCAGGCAACGGGATGGGCTTCGGAATCATTGATTATCATAAATACAACAAAAGAAAATAATGCAGAAGGGCCATCTTATTGGTTTGAAGTTCCGAGTAAAGCGATTATTCAGCTTTCAACAAAATTTTGAAATTAAATATTGTAAAGGAGAGGAGGTGAAATATGAATTTTTTGAATGATTTAAGAAAATTTCTTGATAAATATTACGTAAAACTTCCGGCTTTTCCAAAAGGTTTAAATGATTTTATAGTTTCAGTTGCCCCATGGTTGGCATTAATATTCGGAGTTTTAGCGATAATAGCTGGAGTTCAAGCTTTTGGAGTATTCTCTGTTACAGCGCCATTAGCAGCATACGCAGGCTTACAAGGATACACATTTATTGCAATTGTAACAGCAGTCATCTTGTTCTTACAGGGTTTGATCGGTCTTTTGGCCTTCTCGCCCTTAAAAGCAAAGAAAGTAAAAGGTTGGAACTTAATGTTCTATAGCTTACTTCTTGGCTTGTTAAGTCCGATAATTACTCTTAATACATATTCAATATTGAATGCGTTGGTGGGAGTTTTGATCGGATATTACGTTTTATATCAAGTCAGAGCCTTTTATAAATAACCTGACTTATTATTGTTAATATGTTTTAGTGTTGTTATAATTGGGCGTGGTGTAAATGTTCTGTACGTATTCGCAGGTTTGTCTTGCGTGTCGGGCGGGTCGCTAGCTCAATTGGTAGAGCAATTCCCTCTTAAGGAATAGGTTCCGGGTCCGAGTCCCGGGCGGCTCACAATGGGAATGTTCAAAAAATACCGCTGGATATTGCTGTTAATACTAATTTCTTTAATCCTCAGATTAGCTATCTACCTAAACATAATGAACAAAGTTCCCTATTTTGATTATTTGATTTTTAAAGAATGGGCTTACAAAAGTTATTCAGTCGGACTTAATCATGTATATTTTGTCCATTCTCCTTTTAATATTAATGATGTTGATCAGCCTCCCGGAACAATTTATATTCTAAGGGGAACTTATGAAGTTTTTCTGCTAACTGCAAGAGCATTAACCAGAATAATGCATTTAGAAGTCGGTTCAACTCTGTGGATTAACGACAATCTGTTGGTGTTTTTCTTCAGGCTCCCTTCAATGATTGCTGACTTGATTTTGGGTTTTTGTATTTATCTTATGGTAAAAACCAAGGCAAGCGAAAAAATAGCTTTGCTTTCTTCATCATTTTTTCTGCTTGGTCCGCCGATAATTTATAACAGTACCGTGTGGGGACAAATAGATTCAATAAATAATTTATTCTTTTATCTGTCTTTGATGTTTATGTTCAAAAAAAAAGCGTTTCTTTCTGTATTTTGCTTTGCTTTGTCTTTATTTATTAAGCTTTCGTTTTTGCCGGTTATTCCAATCTATCTTTTATTAGCTATCCGGGGAGGTTTTTTTAAGCTGAAATCATTTATTCTTTCCTCTTTGATAACAAGCGTGATTATTTTAATATTGTGTCTGCCTTTTTCTTCCAACCCTTTTTGGATTTTTGAAATAATCCAAAAATCAGCTTACGGGATGAATCAAAATATTACAGCCAATGCTTTTAATCTTTGGTGGTTAATTTTTTACTCCCTGCCCACATCTGTTCCCGTATCTATAAATTCAATGTTTGGAGGATTAAGCTTAGGTGCTTGGGCATATTTAATTTTTGCTGTTTTTTATTTGCCTCTTTTCTTTAGTTTAATGAAAATTATAAAAAAAGGCAGGAATATCGAGTCAGTATTTTTTATAACGGCATTAGCTTTGTTTGTAAGCTTTTTATTTTTGCCGAAAATGCATGAAAGATATCTTTATCCCGTTCTTCCTTTATTTATAACTTGGGTTGGTTTTAGGAATAAATGGTGGATTATGACGTTTTTACTTAGTTTTGTTCATTTTCTTAACCTTTATATAGTCTGGAATCCCAGCTTAATTCTTTTTAGAGAGATTGAAGAAGCTGTTCTTAGCAAGAATACGAAGTGGATTTTAAGCCTGATAACAGTTATTATTTTTGGTTTTTATTATTTGAAAATATTTACAAACTACAAGCTTTTCAAAAAGCCTCTAAAATAAACTCATTTAGCCTCGCGTAAACCCTCCCTATTAGGCTTGACATATATCTTATAGTATGGTATAATTGCTACTTCCTATGAATATTATTGGACCTATATTAGTTTTTGTTATTTCTCAATTTTCCGGTGTCCCTGTGGACGAAAATTCTGTAACCATGAATTTATTGTCTGCTCAAAGTATTTCTTTGGAAAAAAGATACGAAGACAAATTCGTTAATGATGTTTTCAAGGATAATATCTTGTTAAATATTGCCTATTTGTCGGGAAAAGTGACGGAAAAAAATGAGATAAATTGGGAAGAAATTGAGAAGCCTTTTGAATATAAATTTACCTTAATGCCTGATAAAACCTTTGCGTATCATGGCGATGTTTTAGAGCAATTCAAAAGCACCTTGGCTATGACTACAAATGCGAATTTTAACTACGATGACGGTTTTAAGTCAGATGGATATCTTGTGGGGGATGGAGTGTGTCATTTAGCCTCACTTATGTATTTGTCTGCAAAAACTGCCGGATTAGATTCATATGCGCCGACCAATCATGATTTTGCTGTAATTCCTGAAATCAGCAAAGAGTTTGGTGTGTCTATTTACAAAATGCCCGGAAATACTACTGCTAACGCTATGCAAAATTTATACATTACAAATAATAAGGAAAATCCTGTTGTTTTTGAATTTGTTTACGAAAACGGAGAGCTGAAGCTTTCTATCTTTGAAAATCTTTTATAATCCCTCTAGATCTTTTTCTATTTCGTTTATTTCTGCTCCTGGGCTTGAGATGTTGACTTCATCTATTGTAGCCGGTATTGCTTCAGTTATTGTTGGTATTGCAACGGTTGAGTTGTTGGATGAGTCTTTTTGTGAGCTATTAAGTTGATTTCTAGCAAAGAACACATAATATCCCATTCCGACTGTTAATATAAGTAAGATTATTATCAATATAAACATTTTTTTGTTTCCATTTTTAGGTGCTTTTGGCGGTATTGATGGTGTCGCAGCCGGCGCTGCAGGCATTGGTGCAGATGTTGGTTGTGGCTGTGCCGGAGGTACGGCTGCACCAACAGGATTTTGTACCGGTTGTTGTACAGTCTGTTGTTCTAGTGGATTTGTTGATTGATTATTGTTTGGTTCCATAATTTAAAAGCCTGCTGAGCCTGTTGCCTCCTTTGTTGCCGTATTTCTCTCTGTATTTAATTTCTGCACTGTCCACTTTGCTTCCATAACTAGTTTGTAAACCTCTGTCATTTCACTTCTGAATTGGGCTACAACTTTTCCAACGTTTTGTTTTAATGTTGCTTCATCTTTTATTGTTATTACGTATATTTTTTCTGCTTGCGCATTGACTTGAGATTTGGCAAAGTCTATTGTTAATTGCGCTATTGCTATATTTTCTGATAATTTAGAGCCTGTTGCTTGCTGTTGTTTTATTTTATCCAAAAACATCTGAATATTAGTAAGATTCTCTAAAAATCTTGCTGTTTGTTTTTTATTTATTTCTTCAATTTTCGCGTCTATTTTTT
>Ga0172381_10001817_pt1 | contig 24420 bp, 25 predicted proteins | sample Leawel6488metaG_FD_119754 | JGI IMG/M metagenome (GOLD analysis project Ga0172381, IMG submission 119754) | Leachate microbial communities from a municipal landfill in Southern Ontario, Canada - Leachate well 64-88 metaG | ecosystem: Engineered > Solid waste > Landfill > Unclassified | place... | reverse complement strand
TTGGAGGAAGCAAAATGCTAAATAAAAATACAATTGCACGCTTTTACGTCATTGCGAGACAGTGGTTATCGGCCCTGACAAAGGGAATCCACCGAAGCAATCTATCCTGTGGGCGTACATTGGCAAGATTGCCGCGTCGAAACTTTGTTTCTCCTCGCAACGACGAGAATGCTCTTTTGCATGGGTCAGAACATTTACCCCCTCGCAACGACGGGAAATTCCGTTTCTCTTCTCCCGTTTCTCTTCTCACGTCTCACCTCTCACGTCTCACTGTTTCTCCTCGCAACGACACTGAAAAATTAACCTTTCGACCATTCAACCGCTCGACCTTTCAACCCGCTTTCACCCTCGCCGAAGTGTTAATCACCCTCGGGATTATCGGCGTGGTCGCAGGGCTTATGATTCCCGGAGTGATTGCCGAATCCCAAAAAGCCGGATATGTTGCAGGTGCGAGAAAAGCTTACTCCTTATGGAATCAGGCCCTAATCCAAATGGCCGCTGATGGCGGATGCATAGGCGATTTGAGCTGTTTCTTTGATTCAGCTGATACAAAAACTATGGGCGATAAAATAGCTGCTTATTTTAACGTGGCAAAGAATTGTGACACAACAACAACAGGCTGTTTTTCAGACACAATAGCACTAAATTTTGATGGTAGTAGCACTGTTAGTGGGAAGGATGGAGGTTCTTACAGATTTATAACAGCAGATGGAATGTCGGTCAGGCTTGTTAGCCCCTATTCAGGCTGTAGCGGTTCAGCGGGCTCTTTAACAAAAATATGTATGTATTATGTTTATATCGATATAAATGGACTCAAAAAACCTAACGCTTTTGGCCGTGATATATTCTTCTTTATGATTGATAATACTAACGGACCCGCTTTATACCCTTGGGGCGGGGCTAAATATGCCCCTTGGAAAACCAACAAATATTGTGACTACGGATATAACAACGGAACGAATAAACAGGGTATGTACTGCATCGGACGCATCATCGACGAAGGCTGGCAGATGAATTATTAAGAACGAAGGAGCGAAGTGACTGAGTGACTGAGTGACTGAGTGATTAAGTGCAACAAAAAGATTAAAACTTTCCTTTTTCTGTTTCCACTTCCCCTTTCCCTTTTTTAGATGCAAAATCGCAATATTTTTTAATCGGGCAAATATCGCACATCGGCTTAATCGGCTTGCAAATGTTTTGGCCGTGGGTTACTAAAAGCGTGTTAATCTCAATCCAAAATCTTTCGGGAAGTTTTTTTCTTAGTGCAAATTCGGTTTCTTCAGGCGTTTTTGTGTTTACATATCCGAGGCGGTTAAAAATCCTGTGAACATGCACGTCAACACAAATCGCAGGTTTCCCAAACCCCCTTGAAAGCACCAAATTCGCCGTCTTCCGCCCCACACCTTTAAACTTAATTAATTCCTCAATCTCATCAGGCACTTTTGAATTATATTTTTCCACCAAAACCTTTGATAATTCCACAATTTGATTGGCTTTGTTTTTGTAAAACCCGACAGGATAAATCGCATCTTCCAGATTCTTCACATTTATACCGAAAAAATCCTCTGGTGCTTTTCCCAATTCTAACATTCTCAATGTCGCCGGATAAGTCGTTTTGTCGTTTGTTCTCAAACTCAAAATGCAAGAAATCAAAACCAAAAAAGGGTCATCAAAACTTTCCATAAGCTTTACGAAGTTGCTTTGGGGCTGTTTGGCGTCTTTTAAGATTTTTACAATTTTTTCAATTTCCATTCTGCCTCATTTATGTCGTTGCGAGGAGCGAAGCGACGCGGCAATCCAAATATCTTTTGTTAATTGCTTTGCTAGTAATCGCACTGACAACCATTTAATAATTTTTCGACATCCAAATTAGTCTGTAATTTTAATGCAAAAACCTTCAAGTCTTTAAAATCAAGTCCGATTAATTTACCACCGTCTTTTTCGGTCGTGATGAGGGTTTTAACACCATATTGACGAAGTCTTTCGACGTCAGCCTGAGTATAAATATGATGGTCATCAAAATCAACTGTTTTTACAACATCAAAATCCGCTAAAAACTTATAAAATTGCTGAGGCTGACCGATTGCCGAAAAAGCCAAAACTTTTTCCCCAATCTTAAGTTTTTCTTCGGGGCTAAAAATATTGTAAGCGTAATCAGGTTCCGTATAACACACAGAAGTTCCTTTTTTAAGTTTTTTGCCCATAATTTTCGCATATTTCTCTGCCCTTGCGTGATCTGTGCTTTTGCTCACGACAACAAGCTTATCAATCCTGCTAAACGCTTCAAGTCCTTCTCTAAGCGGTCCTGCCGGAAGAAGATTTTCGTTTCCGAAACCCATTTCGCTGTCGATAAGCACAATATCCAAATCACGGTGAAGTTTTCTATGCTGAAACCCGTCATCCAGAACTATTTTGGTCGCCCCAAATTTTTCAACGGCGTATTTTGAGGCCTTAAATCGGTTTTTTGAAGTGATTACGCAAGCACCCTTGACTTTTTCCGCAAGCCAAAACGGCTCATCTCCGGCCATATCGGCAGTAAAGAATGTTTTTTTGCCATCCGATATGACATTTACACCCGAAAGCTTACCGCAATAGCCTCTCGAAACAATTGCAACTTTTTCTCCTTTATCGGCAAAGTATTCCGCAATCAGAGCAACAACAGGTGTTTTGCCCACTCCGCCCGTGGTTAGGTTCCCCACGGAAATCACGTACGCATCAACTTTCTGTGGCTTTAGAAAACCTTTGTCATAAAGGCGGTTTTTTAGCCCGCTGCCAAGTGCGTAAAACAAAGAGCAGAATTTTAGCAGGGCAAAAAAACCGCCTTTAGCCTCTTTGTCATAATGTATTTTTGAAATTGTTGTTTTAAAACCACTCACTATTCACCATCAAAACATCAATCTAAACAGTAAAAATCTTTTATTCAACTTTTCCGAGAATTTTTTCAAATTATGAGTCGTAACTGCTGTATCCTCGACGATTTGCTGAACAGCACATTTATCCTGAGGCGTCATAGTATTTACGAGTTCTAATGCACTTGAAATGTCGGTCATTGCCTTATTAACATTATTTATTGTTGTATTTAATTGAGTTTTAAGTTTTTCGTCCTTGGTCATCGTTGAAACATAGGTACTTATGTCATTCAAATTTTGAACAATGGACTGCAAGTCTGACGCCATTTGTTTTGCATCGGTATTGTCAAGAACCTTGTTTAGGTTTTTGGCTAATTTGTTTACCGACTCTGCCGTCGACATCAGTGTAGGCTTGAACTTTTCGTCTCCGATAATATTATTAATATTATTGGAAACTTTATTGAAATTTTTGCTGACGTCATTAGCCATCACAAGCATAGTATCCAAATCTTTTTTGGAAGAATCGATGAGTTTTTCCGCCTTATCTATTGTTGTTGTTGCCTTTGCGGTAAGAATATTTATATTAGAAACACTCTGTTTCAAATCGTTAATTACGTCCTCAGAAAGCAGCTCATTAACCTTCAAAGTTGTTTCGGTTAAAGATTCTGCGGCCTTATACTGCAAGTCCATGAAATCTGCTATTCTCATAGGTTCCACCACTGTATAAGGTGAAGACTGTTGAGGGCGAGGTAAAACAGTGTTGTCCAGCATTGAAATACGCATTTTCTTTTTGCCGCTGTCGGTCACAATGTTTCCCGTCATATAATCCGGCAAAATTAAGCCGGGCAAGTTGATAACATAATCAACTTTGTAGGCGTATTTCGTCTTGACCCTTTCCTGCATTAGTGCAGGAACAAGCTGAGAGGACATAACTTGGATATCTTTTACTTTCCCGACATCATAGTATTTATTGCCCAATTTTATTTGAACAGGGTCATTTTTATAAAGCAGGTTGGCATCTCTGGTCACTGAAATATAAGTTGTTCTTGTCTTTGGCGGAGTGATTTCCAGAAACTGCTCCCCGATAAGCCCTGATTGCTGTATGGAAAACACGGAAGCTTTTGGAATACTTATTCCGGGTTCCGTAATGACAAATCTAAGCTTAACGAAACTGCTGTCGCCGTTGATTACCGGAACAACCTCTTCGACCTGACCTATTCTAAGCCCCATCATCTGGACACCTGAGCCGGGACGCATACCGTTTACATCCTTAAAGACGACTTCAATTCTTTCTCCCGACGAAAAAGAACGGCCTTTGACCCACAATATTGTGAACAAAAGTATAAAAAGTGCTACTAATGTTAATATCCCTACTTTAAAAGATGATGAAAATCTCATTTATTACCCCTCGCTGAACTATTGTACCAAAAAAACTCTATTCTGCCAACATTTTCATTGGCCCCTCCAAAGATGCAGCTACGAATTGTCTTGCGTAGTCATTGGTCGAACTTAACATTTCTTTAGGAGTGCCTTCAAAAACAATTTTGCCCTGATATAACATGATAATTCTGTCTGCCGTTCTTTGAATGGTTGACATCTGGTGTGTAACCACAATCGACGCAGCCCTTGTTTCTTCCTTAAGCCGGACTATATAATCTTCAATCAAGGTCGAAGAAATCGGGTCCAGACCGGATGTCGGCTCATCATAAAGAATTGTCTTAGGCTCTGTAACGATTGCACGTGCGAAACTCACACGCTTTTGCATCCCGCCGGAAAGTTCAGACGGATATCTCCGCTCAATCCCTTCAAGTCCAACCATTTTGAGCTTTTGGGCCACAATTTCTTCCAGTTGTTTTTGGTTGAATTTTTTTCTGAACTCTCTCCGCTCTTTTAGAGCAAAAGCAATATTATTAAACACATTTAGAGAATCAAACAGTGCCGAATATTGAAAAACCATGGAAACATCCCCCAAAGATGTTTCTATTATTCCCCTATCTGGACTTATAAGGTTGCAAATAAGCTTTAAAATGGTGCTTTTGCCCGACCCGCTAAAGCCCACAATTGCAAGAACCTCGCCGTCTTTCACGCTGAAAGAAACGTCGTCTATTACAACTTTATTATCAAATGTTTTTACCAGATTGTTTACTTTAATACTCATTTTTGTCTGTTTACCTCTGATTTTGTTTTGTTAACTTTATGTCTTTTTAGAATTAAAATTTGCTAAACCTCTAACCCTCTAAACCTCCTAGAAAAAGAATGCCGCGGCGAAAAGCAAATCCCAAATCGCAATTGCTACAAACGACCAGACAACGGCTTTTGTTGTTGCAATACCGACTCCTTTTGCCCCTCCGCTTGCTTTGTAACCGCATGTACAGCTGACAACAGCTATTGTAGCACCAAAAACAACTGCTTTTGCAAGACAAACCTGTATATCTTTCATGTAAAGCCCGTACCAGACAGATTCAAAAAACGCCCTGTAGCTTAGTCCTCCAGCTATGTTTGAAGCAACTGCCCCGCCTAAAACGCCAACTACCGAAGCAATAATTACAACCAAAGGCATCATGATGATTCCTGAAACCACTCTTGGGACAAATAAATATTTTATAGGGTCGACTTTTAGTGCTTGCATTGCATCAAGCTGTTCCGTAACCCTCATTGTAGCAATCTCGGCGGCAAGCGATGAACCTATCATTGAGATTATCGCAAAACCTGACATTATAACGCCGTCTTCACGTACAATAAGAAGTGTTACAAGCTGCCCTACGTAATTTCCCCCGCCCTGCTTAACCATTTCTCCCGCAACCTGCATCGCAACAATTATCGCCGACATTCCGACAATGGATAAAGTTATGGGCAAAGAACTTACTCCAAATCTCGCAGACTGTTCAAGAACTGCCTTTCTATCAATGTCAAGCTTAAAAATATAGCTGAAAACATCAATAGTTTTCTTCGTAATTTCACCCAAGGTCGTGAAAAAATCGTTTACCTGCCTTGTAAAAAGCAAGTAAAGCTGATAAGTTGCAGATTGTTTGAAATATATACTAAAATTTCCCATGAGACTATTATACAAAAAAAATTACGTTGGGCTAGTTGTTTACAATTGTTTGATAAAGTTCTAAGAATTTTGACAAAATATAAGGATTAAGTTATGGAAAAAGAATTATACTCGCTAAATGAACCTTCGCCACGTTCTTTTGGATGCAAAGAGGCCATCCGTACCTCCGGCCTTCAAAATCACCAGCGTTCGTAAGAACCGACCAGCCTGTAATATCGGGTATGAAATTTGATTTCTTCTATTGCTTTTGTAACTTTTTCGTCCGATACATGGCCGTCAAAGTCCACAAAGAAGGTGTATTCACCAAATTTGGTTTTGGACGGTCGAGAATCAATATAAGAAAGGTTTATACCGTAATTTTGAAAAATTTGTAAAATTTTCAGTAATGCTCCGGGCTTGTTTTGGGTTGAAAAAGCCAGAGTTGTAATATCATTTTGGGTTTTTGATGTTTCAAAATCACCTATGAGTGCAAATCTTGTCTTATTGTCCGGATCATCGTTAATATTATCTTTCAAAATATTTAAATAATAAATTTCGGCTGTTTTTTCACTGCCGATTGCCGCATAGGTCAAGTTATAATCCTGCAAACTCCTTGCGGCTTCAGCAGTACTTGCAACTTCAATTACATTAAGGTGCATGGGCAGTTCGTTGTGAATAAAATTCTGACATTGAGCGAATGCCTGCGGATGGGAAATTACGCCGGTTATACTGCTGAGTTCGGTAGTTCTGGACAATAGGCAATGCTTAATGGGCATTACAACTTCAGACAAAATCCTGATATTTTCGTTTTTAGTTCGGATAAGGTTGTCTATGGTTTCTCGAACAGCACCTTCAATAGAGTTTTCAATCGGTAAAATTCCTATGGAATTTGGAGTTTCATCAACAAATTCCAAAACCCTTTTAATCGTCCTCATTGGCTCTTGATTTGCCCCGAGTTCATATTTTTTGCAGAAAAGGTCTTTTGCCATCTCGGTGTAAGACCCGCCGGGGCCAAGATATCCGATTGTTTCAACATTTTGTAAAAAAGCCATTTGCGAAAGCTCCCTGTTCTTGGTATTATTTTTGTCGTACGAGTATGCACGACCTCTAAAAACCATGTCGTAGGTCGAGCCTACCGGCCCGACAACATCATTTTACAAGAAAGCTGGGGTTATGGCAAATATTAAGTTTGGAACAGACGGATGGCGTGCAATCGTGGGCGAGGACTTCAACTCACAAAATGTTGAAATCGTTACAAACGCAATCGGAAAATACGTTTTTGAAAAATTTGGAGTGGATAAAAAAATTCTAATCGGCTTTGACCCGAGAAACAGGGCAAAAGAATTTGCTGAATTCTCTGCGGAAATTCTCGCAAAAAGCGGGTTTAACGTTTTTCTCAGCGGCAAGGTCGTTCCTACTCCGGTGTTGGCATATAACGCACAATTACATAATGCCTGTGCTATTATGTTTACTGCCTCTCACAACCCGCCAAAATATTTGGGGATGAAATTTATTCCGGATTACGCCGGTCCTGCGACAAATGAGATTACCGACGAGATTGTTGATAATCTTGGCCAAAAAGCCCCTAATGCCCTCGGGCTAATAAAAGAGTACGATTTTGAGCCGGAATATTTTGAACACTTGAAAACCTTAATCAATTTTAAAGTAATTAAAAATCTTAAAACCACAATAATTTTTGATGGGCTGTATTCGGCCACAATAGGCTATTTTGACAAATTTCTGGATGAATTTTCAATTCCTTATCAATCACTGCACATGGAACACGACCCGAATTTTGGAGGCGGCATGCCCGAACCCAAACCCAAATATTTGAAGGAATTGATTGAAAAAGTCAAAGCCGAAGGAAATTCTGTCGGCCTCGCAAACGACGGCGACGGTGACAGATTTGGGATAATAAATGAAAACGGGGAATATGTTTCACCCAATGAAATTATTGCGATTTTGCTTTTATATCTAAAAAACAACAGAAAAATGCGAGGCCCGCTTGTCAAAACGGTCGGTGCAAGTTCGCTTTTGGATATGGTTGCCGAGAAAATCGGAGTTGATGTCGTCGAAACGGCAGTGGGATTTAAGCACGTCGGCGAAGCGATGAGGATGTTCGACCCGATAATAGGCGGGGAAGAATCCGGCGGACTGAGTATCCAAGGCCATATTCCCGAAAAAGACGGGATTTTGGCAAATTTGCTTGTGCTTGAGGCAATGGGAGGAAAATATAAATCCCTCGTCGAATTACAAGAAGAAATTCATCAACTTGCAGGAGCGAATTTTTTTAACGAACTGGTTAATTTAAAACTTGAGAATCAAGAACAGATAAAATTTTCGCTCGAAAAAGCCAAAAATATTAAAAAAGTGGGTGAATTTAAAGTCATTAAAACCGACACTAAGGACGGTGTAAAATTGTATTTAAGCGATAATTTAAGCTGGATTTTAATCCGTCCGAGCGGAACGGAACCTTTACTGAGAATTTATTTTGAAAGCGGCAGCCTTAAAAAGCTTGAAGAAATCAAACATTCGGCCCTTAAATTGTTCAGCTAGTCAACAACTTCTTCTTCCTTGATTTTGTCAACGACCATTTTTGCCATTTCTTTTGCAATTATGTGCTGGGTGGCTTCGGGGCAGTTTTGAAGCATGCTCATTGCCGTTTTTAAAGTGGCATCAATGTCATACCAGCGGCCGTTTCTGTTCTCTTCAACTCCTGCTTCTACCGCAGAAATAATGTCTTCTACTATTTCGAATTCAGAATTTTCTATGTTATGTTCAATAATTATTTTTATAAGGTTCAGTGAAATTTTAATTTGAGTTTCATCATCCGAGAGTTCAAGTGTTCTCATTGCAGATGATAATACGGGGTCTTTGTCGTACCAGCGTCTTGAACTTGGACTATACTCTTCTTTCATTTTTTTCACCGTTACACGAAACATTTCGTTTACGTGCCTTCCATATTTTTTGCAACGCCTTAACCGTGCTTAAACGTAACTCCTTTGGTGCCTTTCGGATAATTCCAATCGATGCATTTTCTTTCACAGGCAATTCTGCATGCCCCGCATTCCAAGCAATTTTCATATCCGATGATAAGCCTTTTGTTTTCTTCGTCCCATTCATAAACATGTGCCGGACAAATATATGTGCAGATTTTTGAGTCGCAAATCAAGCACTCTTTTTCATCGGGTTTCAAATGCGATTCTTCATCCGGAACATATTTAACTTTGAACAATTTATCGTCAATATTTGATTGAATTTTTTTTTCATCACCCATTATTTTAAAACTCCTAAAATCAATTTTATGAAGGCAAAGGCATCTTTGAATAATTCGGAAATGCTTCTGTCTGTGAAAATACTTTTAATAAAGGCATGATATTTATCCCGTTTCGGGATGCTGTCAACTGCCGTAAACATATTAAAAAAATCAGCTATTTTGTTGGGATAATAGTTCAGGAATGACTCGGCACGGGAATGAACTATATCCATCACGTTCTGGTAAGTTTTTAAATCCTTTAACACAAAAGATTTTTCAAGTTTTTTCTGATAAAGAGCAAGCGTATTTGCACTGAAATCGTTTTTATTCAGGGCATCAACGGCAGTTTCACCAGCGAATTTGCCGCTGACCATGGCAAGGTTTGTTCCTTCCCAGTGCAGGTTGTTTACGAACATTGCACTGTCGCCGGCCACCAAAACTCCATGGGAATAGAGTTTAGGCAATTTCTTATATCCGCCCTCGGGAATCAAGTGTGCAGAATATTCTACCAGCTCCCCGCCCTTTATGAACGGCTGAAAAACAGAATGGCCTTTTATGCCTTCTAAAAGTTCATAAGGTTTGAGTTTTCTTTTGGCAATTTCGTCCAGACCTATGCCTAATCCCACAGAAACGGTATCTTTGTTTGTATAAACGTATCCGACACCCAGCATTCCGAGCATAGGACCGCCGAATATTTCATAGACCGCACCTTCGCCTTCTCTTAGGTTAAATCTTTCCTCAATCGTTTCCTTGTCAAGCTTAATAACTTCTTTTACGCTGAGAGCAACGTCTTTAGGCTTTATTTCTTTTCTAAGTCCGATTTGTTTGGCGAGCATGGAATTTACACCGTCCGCCAAAATAACTACGTCTGCAAAATATTCTTCCAGTTCGGTTTTAACTCCGACAACTTTGTTCTCTTTGATAATAATTTCTTTTACAAGAGTTTCAGTAACAAGAACAACACCCTCTTTTTGAGCTTCTTGGGCCATCCACCTGTCAAATTTGGAACGGGTCACAGAATAAGCATTTGCTCCCTTTTCCTCTCTGGCAATGTAAGAAGCCGCAATAGATTTGGTTTCGGTTCCCATAACATATTTATGTGTAACAATCTTCCGCTCAAGCGGGGCTGTTTGTTCAAAATTCGGAAAAATTTCCTTAGTAGGCTGTACGTAAATCGCACCGCCAAAAACGTTTTTACTGCCGGAAAAACTTCCCCGTTCAATTAAAACAACTTTTCTGCCGGCTCTTGCGACAGTGACCGCAGCGGCAATGCCCGCCGGTCCTCCTCCTACAACTATGACTTCTGTTTTGTTTTTCATTTGATAAAGCTCCTAGAACATGTGTTTCAGTATACAATAAAAATTCAAAATTGTAAATTATTCATATTTATTATACAATTGACATAATTCTTGGCGAAGAATGAACCTTAGAAAGTATGTCATTGCGAGACATAAAGCATAGCCACAAGTAATAAAGCAATCATTTCGAAGCAACCTCCACAAGCTTTACATAAAAAATAAGGAATTAATCAATGCTTATAATAATGCGTCATGGTGCGAGCAGGGAAGATATAGAAAAAGTAAAATTATTTATTGAAAGAAAGGGTTTTGATGCCCATATTTCAATTGGTGAAGTACACACAGTCATAGGTGCAGTCGGCGGCAAAATTATTGACCCCAGAGACATTGAACTTCTTGAGGGAGTAAAGGAAGTCATTAAAATTACTTCCAGCTACAAGCTTGTCAGCAGAGTTTTTCAGCCTGAAGATACCGTCGTAACAGTTAACGGCGTCAAATTCGGCGGAGATAATTTGGGACTTATTGCAGGTCCTTGCACCGTTGAAAGCTACGAACAAATGGATAAAACCGCATCCGCACTGAAAAAATCAGGCGTGAAAATTTTAAGAGGCGGGGCTTTTAAGCCCAGAACCTCACCTTATGCCTTTCAGGGATTGGGCGAAGAAGGTTTAAAGATAATAAGAGAGGTTGCGGATAAATACAAAATGGCCGTTGCTTCCGAGATTATGGAAATTTCCCAAATACCTCTTTTTGAAAAATACGTTGATATTTTGCAAGTCGGGGCAAGAAATATGCAGAATTTCAACCTGTTAAAAGAATTAGGACTTATTAAAAAACCAGTTATGATAAAAAGAGGACTTAGTGCGACTTTTGAAGAATGGCTGATGTCCGCAGAATACGTTATGTCCGGCGGAAATCGTGAAGTAATGTTATGCGAACGAGGCATAAGAACATTTGAAAGAGTCACAAGAAACACACTTGACCTCTGTGCAATCCCCGTTATCAAAAAAGTCAGCCACTTGCCGATTTTAATCGACCCGAGCCATGGGACGGGGCTTAGGGATAAAGTCGCACCTATGTCGAGAGCCGCTGTTGCCGCAGGGTGCGACGGTTTAATAATAGAAGTCCATCACGAACCCGAAAATGCGATTTGCGACGGGGCTCAATCTTTGTATCCGGACCAGTACGAAAAACTTTATCAGGACATCAAAAAAATTGCACCGATTGTGGATAAAAAAGTATTGTAAGTCTAAGTTTTAAAAAATATTTGCCAAGCGTTATTGACGCTGTTATAATATTTACCATGAAAGAGGATGAGGTTTTAAAAAAAATAATAAAACCGTTTATTTATACAATATTTATAATTGTATTATTTCTCATCCCTTCTTTTTCTTTCGCCACGGACGACAAGGCGACCGAAGCAAAAACCCCGACGATTAAATCAATCATAAACAAACTAATTAAAAACAAACACGTCAAAAAATCTGCGGAAAAACTACCGGCCGAAAGCGATGTCGCCATGATTAAGGGTTCCATTGTTCTGTCTATGGAAGATTGTGTAAATTATGCTCTAAAGCATGACCCGAACATAAGAAATTCGGAAGCAATGCAGGCTGTTCAAAAAAGTGCCGTAGGTCAGGCTAAGTCAAACTATTTCCCGACACTTACAGGCGGAACCGGCTATAATATAAACAACACAGGCTATTCAGGCGACAGAAGCGACTCAATCAACAATAATTATTACGGATTGAATTTGAGTGTCAATGAGATGATTTGGGACTTTGGGCGAACTACCGCCAATATTAAGATGAACAAATTTAACTATGAAGCTGCGGGTTATGACCTTGAAAACACGATATTGACTACTATTTATAATGTTAAAATAGATTACACGGCTGTTCTTGCCGCACGTGCAAATGAAGATATTTACTCACGCTCGGTCAAAATCAATGAACTAAACGTTGAAAGAACAAAAGCGATGTACGAAGCCGGATTAAAGTCAAAAATCGACGTCGTAAATGCGGAAGTATATCTGACAGAAGCCAAAATTAACCTCCTTACGGCACAAAATATTTATCAAACGGCGTTGATTAATCTCAACAACAGTATGTATTATATTAACGCCCCTGAATATGCAATTAAGGATACGGAAACCTTTAATTTCCAAAAAAATTACTCGGTCAAAAACGAAATAAATGTGGCTTATGACAGAAAAAATTATAACGAAAGCGACGTTGAGACAGAAATAAAGGACGGTGCCATTTTAACCTCCGGAATTGAAAAACGGGATATTTTAAAGACCTACAGCTTTAAGCCTTTCGGGCTATCCATGGATGATGCAATTAAACAGGCTTACGCAAACCGGCCGGATTTAAAATCGCTTGAACTGGTTAAAAAAGCATCCGAAGAATCAATAAAGGCGATTAAAAAGAGTTATTTGCCATCTGTTGACGCAAGTGCCGGTTATTCTTACCTGAAAAGAAGCGATTATGCCTCAAACGTAATAGGTGTTTATGCCGGACTTGACCTACCGGTGATAAACGCTATGCAAATTAAATACCAAATCGACGAAGGCAATTCTTATCTTAATATCGCCATAAACAACATTGATTTGTTGAGAAAAAATGTTTATTTTCAAATTCAAAGCTATTATATAAACATGAAACAATTAGAAAAAAGAATTCCTCTGATGAGCGAAAGAGTGGGACAAACTTTAGAAAACTTTGAACTCGCAGACGGCAGATACGCCGTAGGTTTGGGTAATTTCCTTGAATTGCAGGATGCACAAACGAATTACAACAATGCACAATTGGCTTTCGTTCAGTCGGTTTTTGACTACAACAAAGCACGTTATTACCTGGAAGAAGCCATGGGGCAGAGGTGAAAAATGGTTAAGGAGGCAACATGAAATATATTAAGAAAAAAATTATCATTATACCGGTATTGGCGATAATACTAATCGCCATATTTATTTCAATAATTGCAAGAGTGAAAAATGAACCGAAATATCTTCTTGATAAAGTCGGAAGAAAAACGATTGTGGAAACAGTCGAAGCGTCAGGAACAATTAAGCCGGTTCAGACCGTCAGCATTGGTTCGCAGGTGTCAGGGATGATAAAGGAAATTTATGTTGACTTTAACTCTCAGGTAAAAAAAGGCCAGCTTCTGGCACAAATTGACCCTTCGCTTTTTCAGGCACAGGTTGATAAATCTCGCGGGGACTTAAATGCCGCAAAGGCAAATTACCAAAAAACCAAAAGCATGCTGGTTTACGACAGGGCAAATTACTTGAGATATAAAAAACTTTATGAGAAAAGGTATGTTTCCAAAGATGAACTGGATTTAGCAAGAGCAAATTACTTGTCAAAATCGGCCGAATTAAATTCAATGAATGCCTTAATTGCACAAACGGCAGCGACTTTGCAAAACAATTTGACAAATTTGAGATATACAAGAATTATTTCTCCTGTCGACGGGGTGGTAGTATCAAGAGAAGTTGATGTGGGCCAAACGGTCGCAGCGAGTTTCCAAACTCCAACCTTGTTTTCTGTCGCAAAAGATTTGACAGAAATGCAAATAGAGGTAAGTGTTTCAGAAGCAGATATCGGCAAGGTCAAAGCCGGGCAGAGCGTTGACTATACGTTAGACGGTTATCCTAACGAAACATTTAAGGGAACTGTCACTCAGGTCAGAATTTCACCGACGACAGTTTCAAATGTTGTCACTTATACCGTAATTGTCGGCGTTAATAATGATACCCAGATATTAAAACCCGGAATGACAGCTAATGTTTCCATAATTACAAACAAAAAAGAAAATACCATTTGTGTTGACAATGCGGCGTTGAGATTTACTCCGGCAGAAATTACCGGAGGTAAAAAATTCAAGGAGCAGGGTATTTGGCTCTTAAGACGCAACAAACCAACAAGAATTAATATCAAAACCGGAGTGACAGATAGTGAATTCACAGAGATAATTTCAAATGAAATTCAGGAAGGCGAGGATGTCATAATCGGAAATTCGGACAAAAAAGCCAAAACAACACAAAACGGACCACCAAGAATGTTCTAATACTAATTCGCAGTCAAAGTGGAACAAGGAATTAATAATACTTTGACTTCGAATTGGTATAAAAATCAGGAGCGAGACAGAAATTGACTCTAATTAAAGTTAAAAACATAGTGAGAAAATATGTAACAGGCGAAACAAGCTTTAGAGCATTGGACGAAGTTTCGCTGTCTATAGAAAGTGGCGAATTCGTTGCGATTATGGGAGCATCGGGGTCGGGGAAATCGACTTTCATGAATATGTTAGGCTGTCTTGATAAACCGACTTCAGGAAGTTATTTTTTGGACGGAATCGATGTAATGAAGCTTAACTCAGATGAATTGTCCGAGATTAGAAATTTGAAACTGGGGTTTGTTTTTCAGGGTTTTAATTTAATTTCGAGGACATCTGCTCTTGAAAATGTTGAAATGCCAATGATTTACAGTGGGGTAGACCCTCAAGAAAGAATTATAAGAGCAAAAGAAGCCCTCAAAATAGTGGGACTGACAAATAGAGTAAATCATTACCCGAACCAAATGTCGGGCGGTCAACAGCAAAGAGTCGCAATTGCCCGTGCAATAGTAAATGACGCACCCATTATTCTGGCGGATGAGCCTACCGGAAACCTTGACACAAAGACAAGTGTTGAGGTGATGGATTTTTTTGTAAAACTTAATGAACAACGGGGCAAAACAATTATTTTGGTTACTCATGAACCTGATATCGCCCAATACGCAAAGCGAATTGTAAGGTTTAAGGACGGAAAAATTATTTCGGATGAGGTAAAAAGGTGAATAATAAACAATGATAGATTTTAACTCAACATTCAAAATAGCCCTACGCTCATTAAGAGTCAACAAAATGCGTTCGATTTTAACGAGTCTGGGCATAATCATCGGCGTAAGTGCCGTAATCATAATGCTTTCAGTCGGCGAGGGGGCAAAGGGGTCAATTTCAAAAGACATAGAATCAATCGGCTCAAATCTTTTAATGGTAATGTCAGGTTCTTCAACATCAGGCGGGGTAAGGCTCGGAGGCGGGACTCAACCAACCTTGAGGATGAAAGATGCCGAAGATATTTTGAAGGAGTGTCCTTCCGTTCTGGAGGTGGCACCGATAGTTTCCGAGGGCAAGCAGATTGTTTTTTCAAACCAAAACTGGTCTACGGGTGTTTATGGCATTACGCCTTCTTATATGACAGTTGGACTCTGGGAAATCGAAGAGGGGCGTGCAATTACAGAAGAGGACCTCAAAAACTCCACCAAAGTAACCGTTTTAGGCTCAACAGTCATAACAAATTTGTTCGGCGATATGGACCCTGTCGGCAAAACCGTGAGAATTGCGGGAATGCCTTTTAAAGTTGTAGGAATTCTGAAACCCAAAGGACAGTCGGGCATGGGGCAGGATAGAGACGATACAGCCTTAATCCCTATTACCACGGCCCAGAAGAAGCTTTTTGGAACAAATTTTCCCGGCGTCGTAAAGTTTATAAACGTTCAGGCAAAAAGTGCGGATGAACTTGTAACCGCAGAAGATGAAATTAAAACACTTTTGAGAGAACGCCACAATATCGGAAAAAATAAAGATGATGATTTTACGATAAGAAATTTTACACAAATGATGGAAACGGTTAAAAAAACTGTTGCCACGATGACTCTTTTGCTTGGTTCTATTGCTTCGGTGTCGCTTTTGGTCGGCGGAATAGGGATTATGAACATAATGCTCGTTTCTGTAACCGAAAGAACAAGAGAAATAGGGATAAGAATGGCAATCGGTGCAAAAGCCATGGACATAAGAATTCAATTTTTGGTAGAAGCCCTTCTTTTGTCTTTGGCTGGCGGTTTTGTCGGAATAATTATTGGAGTTCTCGGTTCAAAAATTGTAGAATTATTTTCCGACCTAACAATTGTCATTTCGCCATTTTCAATTTTGTTATCGGTTGGTTTTTCAGGACTTGTGGGAATAGGATTCGGGTTCTACCCAGCCTACAAAGCCTCTTTGCTTAATCCGATTGATGCTTTGAGGTACGAATAAAAATTAACTAGCAAATTTATTTATTCAGGAGTTTTATATGAACATCACAATTTATAAGCCGGAGAAAATTTCAAAAAATGGTTCAATCCGTAACTAGCAGCTTATTTTATCGAACAACAGATAAAATTGAATCCAATACCCTTTTAAATAGGGGGATTGTGGATATTTTCGGCTACGCTATACCTACGTCTTTGAACGCCAATAATAAACACGAAGCAAGAGAACGAATTTTAGGTTCTTCTATTTATTTTGCTATCGCTTTTCTATCGCCATTTGTTACCATGCCACTTTTTAATAAATTTTTACTCAAAAAAGCGGGAATTACTGAAAAATTCGGGGAAAAAGGCGTTGAGATAGTAAGATTATCCAAAGAACATTTGATTGAAAATGCCCAAAAGATGAAAAACGGACTTGATGAACTAATTTTCGACCTAAAAGAGAACCCAAATACATCAAAAAAAACAAAAGAAAAATTCAAAAATGTAGATAAAGATTTTCAAAAAATTCTTGACAGATTCCCTGATAAAGAAGTTTTAAGGACAAAACTTTTAAAAACCCACACGAAAATTGCCATTGCTGATTATATAATAACTGGTGCAATGCTTATTGCAACGTGTTTTGGAGTGAGAGAACTTACAAAAAAACTCAGTGGAAGAACAGGGTTTTCAGCAGAATACAAAATGGCTGACGAAGAATATACAAAGAAAAATACAGAAAAACACGAAAAGAATAAGCTTAAAAAAATTATAGGTTCAATCGCGATAATGCTAGCAGGTTCAATCGGGATTAACAAATTTATTGAAAAATCCTTTTTGAAAGAAGCTCCTAAAGGTTTAATGAAAGCTATTAAAAATAACGCCAAGAACTTCAACTACACCGACGGGAAATTTATGAAAATCTTGCCATACGCTTTAATCACTCTGGTCGGAGATACCCCTGCATTTTTATCCAGTTCCAGAGACAAATACGAACTAAGGGATTCTTCTGTAAGACTTGCCATGTGCTACTTGATTTTCTTCGGCGGTGACGCTGTTTTAAATCGAATTGCCGGCGGATTATTGGACAAAATGTTCAATACTAAAATCGTAAACAAAGAAGGCTTGAATGAAAAATCAAGCATGTGGAAAAAAATGACTGCACCAATTTATTCACTTCAGGATTTGAACAAAAAAACAGACTGGGATACAAAATTGATAAAACGCACAAAAAGAGCAGGCGTTGGCATGTATTGGCTGAATTTAGCACTAATAACTCTCATTCTGGGTACAGCAATTCCAAAAGCACTTAATTTTGTACTCAGAAAAAGTGTGAACAAAGATTTGAATAAAAATCCTCAAAACGATTATCCGAACAACGTTTCTGAAAATTCAAAAGAAACATTTAAAAAATTCTCGGATAAAAAATAACTCAATTCTTCAATTTTTTAATATATTTTTCGTACAAATCTTTTCTGCGGAGTTTTGTTTTGAGCAAACTCTGCTCATGTCTGAATTTTTTAATTTCGGCATGGTCCCCATTTAGCAAAACCTCCGGCACCTCAAGCCCCCTGAAACTTCTGGGCTTGGTATATTGCGGATATTCCAAAAGTCCGTTGGAAAAACTATCATCGTCGGCCGATTCAATTTTTCCCAAAGTGCCGTTAATTTTTCGGCTTACGCTGTCAATAAGGCAAAGGGCAGGCAATTCCCCGCCCGTCAGCACAAAATCCCCGATGGAAACTTCCTTCGGTTTAATAACTTCTCTTATCCTTTCATCAAAACCCTCGTAATGGCCGCATAAAAGGATTATTTGCCCGTATTTGGCAAAATCGTTGCACATTTTGTCGTCAAAAACCTCACCTTGGGGTGTAAGCATAACCGTAAGGGAGTTCTCAAGCTTCTCAATTTTTTCGTATGCATCAACGTAAGGCTGCACCATCAAAACCATGCCGGCCCCGCCCCCGTAAGGAGTATCGTCAATTTTTTTGTGTTTGTTTTGTGCAAAAATTCTCGGATTTATCGTATTAACTTTAATTACCGTATTTTCAATTGCCCGCTTCAAAATACTGCATCCGCAGCAGCTTTCAATCATTTCAGGAAACAATGTTAAAACGTCAAATCTCACTCTATCAGGCCCTCAATATTGTTTACGGTTATTTTTTTGCCTTTTATATCTACATTCGGCACAAGTTCTTTTACAAAAGGAATTAGAGATATTTTTTTTGTTTTGCTTTTGACTGAAATTAAATCATTCGCCCCGTTGTTGGCAACGCCTACCACAATCCCAACCTTTTTGCCTTCTAAATCAACCACGTCAAGACCTGTTAACTCATCAATTAAAAATTCATCCTCACCCAAACTCTCTCTGACAGACATTTTTTCGGCAAAAATAATACAGCCCTTGTAAGGGAGCAAATCATTTATCGAATCAATCCCTTCGAACTTTATAAGTGCAAATTCCTTGTTAAATCTTACATTAGAAACCTCAAGCTTAACATAATCAAGCTCTTTTTTTATATAGACAACTCTAAGTTTTTTCAAAAAATCTTCCTGGTTTTTTGAAAATCCGACCTTGGCTTCACCTTGAATTCCGTGAAAATTTAGGATTTTTCCAATCGAAATATATTCCATGATTAATCTGCTTTGTCTGCTTTTTTAGACTTTTTAGGTTTCTTTTCTTTTTCGGCTTTTTCTGCTTTCTCGGCTTTCACCTTAGGCTCTTTAATTTTTTTAGCCTCGGCCTTTTTTTCTTCTGCCTTTTTGGCTTTTTGCTGTTTTTTAAACTCTTCGGGTGCATCGGGTCTTTCCTGATTCCATCTGTCAAGCCCCATTTTTGCCCTTACAAGTCCGATTCCAACGTGAACTCTCCATTCATCCATTTTTAACTGGGCTGCAATAATTTTATGACAGCCTATCGGAGGTAAAGGCAATAAAGGTTCATATAAATTTTGTATTGCAAACATCTGATCGGGAGAAACCGCCAATTTTCTCTTAGGGAACGGCAGTTTTGGCAAAAGCAGTTTTTGCCTTACCAAATTAATTCCAAAGAAAACTTTTCTTGGTTCTAATTCGATTTTTGCCCCGATTACTTCGTGTGCGTCCGGATTTGGCAACGGCAGCATAGCTTTGTACAGCAATTCAATTTGCTCCAATTGCTCTTTGCTGACTAAAAGCGGTTTATTTCGATTTACCGGCGGTCTTTGAGGGCCTCTGTTAAACCCGCCTTGAGGTCTGTTATATCCGCCACCTTGCGGCCGATTATATCCGCCTTGTTGCGGTCTGTTATAACCTCCGCCCTGCTGAGGCCGTTGATAACCGCCCCTATCTTGGTTATACCCGCCTTGTGGCCGATTATATCCACCCTGTTGAGGCCGTTGGTATCCGCCCCGATCTTGATTGTAACCGCCTTGTTGAGGAGGCCTTTGGTACCCGCCTCTGTCCTGATTGTATCCGCCCTGTGGCCGATTATATCCACCCTGTTGAGGCCGTTGGTATCCGCCCCGATCTTGATTGTAACCGCCTTGTTGAGGAGGCCTTTGGTACCCGCCTCTGTCTTGATTGTACCCGCCCTGCGGCCTTTGGTATCCGCCTTGATTGTAATCTCTGCGTGGCTGGTCATACCCTCTGTTTTCAGGGCGTGGCCGTTGCGGAGCATCCTGCGAATAACTGTTATAAAACTGTTGTGGCGGTTGCTGCTGTTGTTGAGCATTATCCTGCTGCTGACCATCTTTTTGCTGTTCAGAATTACCCTTATTATCATTTTGTTTTTCCTGAAATGCTTCTTTTTCGTCTTTTTCAGCGTTATTTTCAGGCTCTAAATCCGGTGATAATGCCATTTTCTTATCAGGATACAGACAATTGGGACAAATAACTCTTTTGGGGTTTTTGGTTTCAAACTCTGAACCGCACTTTGTGCATTTGTTTACATACATAATGAAAGCCTCTTAATTATAAAACGATTAATAAAAAAAACTCCTCGTTAAATTCAAATCCAAATTTACATTTATATTTCTATCTTCTATACTACCATATATTATAATCAAAAAGAAATCTTGGCAAGTCCTTTTACAAAAGTTTTTCGTAAATTTCTATAAAAAGTAAATTATTTTTTTGTCAAAAACGCTATAAACCTTGATTTATAAGCAAAACAGCCATCATGTCCGGAAATTTTAAAGTTTCTTTCAATCAAGCAATTGAGTTATTATTTTACGAAATCTTCACATAATTTTCCGCTCAGCTGCCCGCATGCCGCATCAATATCCGCACCACGCTCCAACCTTATTGTAACTTTTTTCCCTGAGTGTTCAAGTATGTATTTGAATTTCATAACCGAATTATTGTTTGGTTTCTCAAAAGGAGTTTCTCCAACAGAATTGTACGGAATTAAATTTACGTTGCATTTTATATCTCTCAGAAAAATGGCGGTTTGTTTTGCCATTTCAACTGTATCTGTCAAATCTTTTATCAGCAGATATTCTATGGTAATCCTTCTTCCCGTTTTTGCCGCATAATTCTTGAGTGCTTTTTTTAGCTCCGATAGCGGGTATTTATTTTCAATCGACATAATCTGTTTTCTTATACCGGAAACAGGAGCATGCAGAGAAACGGCAAGGGTGGATTGAATATCGAGTTCGGCAAGTTTATTGATTTGAGGCACAATTCCGCTCGTGGAAATCGTAATTCTTCTTGCTCCGATTTGAAAATCTTCATTAAATATTTTTAAAGCGTACAAAACGTTATCAAGGTTCAAAAGCGGCTCACCCTGCCCCATAAACACTACATTTGTAACCTTAAGTCCGGTGTCCCTCTGGATTGTCAAAACCTGTTCAACAATCTCCCGCGGGGTCAAATTTCTTATAAATCCTCTTTTGCCGGTCGCACAAAAGGCACAATTTACGGCACATCCGACCTGAGAACTCACGCAGGCGGTCAAATTCGCACGGTTGTCAAACCGCATCAAAACTGTTTCAACGCAATTTCCGTCAGGATATTCAATTAAATATTTAATTGTTCCGTCATCCGACACTTGTTTGGTTTTAATTTTAGCATCTGAAATATCGGCTATTTCAGACAATTTTTCTCTAAAATCCTTGGATAAATTTGTCATCTCATCAATCGATTTAACGGATTTGAGATAAATCCAATTATGTATTTGTCTTGCTCTGAATTTTGAAGCCTTTAAATCCCGTGCTATTTTTTCAAAATCTTCTTGAGTCAGTCCCGATAGTATAATTTTCTTTTCCATAATCCAATTATAGCACGAAAGGCGGCTGAGCAACTAAATCACTTTCGCCTTATAAAATTCAACAATTTCCAGCATTGAACGAAGCATCAGGGCTGTCGGTTCAACTTCTTCTTTCCAACATTTATACCCGCAGGTCTTAGGCAAAAATCCGATTGGGTTATCGGGAAAATTTCTGCAAATTTGGGGTCTGTTTTCATAATCAGGGCAACGATTATCCCGAGTGACTTTCGGGCAATGGTAAAAGTAAACTTTTTCGTCTTGAACGTTGGTTTTTAAAAGTTCAAAATACTCCGGATAAATTTTTTGAGCTTCGCTCTCATCTTTGTAAGGCACAAAAATGCTTGTAAATTGTGCTGCAAAATTATCTCCTTCCTTCGCCTTTTGGGCTAATTCTTCAGGGGAAAATTCACTGCAGGCCAAATTACAGCAGGCAGCACAGCCTTTGCATCGGAATTTTTTCCGATATTCCAAAACCTTCATCCATTTTTCATAAATTTCTTTTGAAACATCCTCATTTAAAAAAGTCAAAAGTTCTTCAGGTTTAATTTTTTCCAGCCTGCGGTTAAATTCTTCGCTTGTTTTTAGGAAAATTTCCCTGTATTTTTTCTTCAAATTATCAATATCTGTGCTTAAGTCGCTCATAACCACATATTAGCATGTATTTACAAAAATTAGCATACAGGATAATGTTTTTTGAATACATTTTCTTTATGTTAAAATAAATCAAACATAAGGAGGGCGATATTATGACAAAAAAATTAGAAATGTACAAATGTGAAGTTTGCGGAAATTTTGTTGAAGTAGTTTTGGCAAGCGTAGGGGAACTCGTTTGCTGCGGGCAGCCGATGACTTTGCTTAAGGCCAATACAACCGACGCGGCAACTGAAAAGCACGTTCCTTTCTTTGTTAAGAAAGACAATGAGCTTGAAGTAAGGATAGGAAGTGTTTTGCACCCAATGACGGATGACCATTATATACAGTTTGTTGAAGTTATTTCAGAAGATGAAAGATACGTCAAAAGAAAATATTTATATCCGACAGAAGAACCTATCTTTAAACTTAAAGGGTACGACATAGGGGCTCTTACGGCAAGAGAGTTCTGCAATTTGCATGGACTATGGGAGGCAAAACATGATTAACAAAAAAACAGCAAAAGTTCTTATTGAACAGGTAAACAAGGAATTATATTCGGCTTATCTATATCTGTCAATGTCTGCATACTTTTCAGACATCGGCTTGCTTGGTTTCGCAAGTTGGATGAGAGTTCAGGTTCAGGAAGAATCAGCTCATGCCATGTTGATTTACGATTTTCTTATCAACAGAGGCGAAAGGGTACTTTTGACAGCTATCGATGCTCCGCCTAACGGCTGGAAAAGCCCGCTTCAAGTTATGGAGGAAACTCTTAAACACGAAATCCATGTAACAGGCTTAATCAATAACATCGTAACTGTTGCGGAAGAAGTTAAAGACAGAGCGACAATTTCCTATATGAACTGGTTTATAGACGAGCAGGTCGAAGAAGAAGCTAACGCAAAGGATATTATCGACAAATTAAAATTAATCGGCAATGACAAGAGTGCACTTTATCTGCTTGATAAAGACTTGTCAGCAAGGATTTTCACTCCTCCTGTTATAAAAGCGGGAGCAAATGCGTAAAAATTTATAATAATTTATTTTCAAGAGGCTGTTTAAAGAGTTCCAAAAGAGGAACTCTTTTTTCATCCGTTTTATCTGAAACAACAAAATAGCTGGTTGTATAATGGGTTTTTGGATTTCTTTTGCTGTCAATTTTCAAACAGATTTCGCTGCCTTTTGCTTTTTTATCAATAAAATTGATTAATCTTATAATTTTTTCAGACGGGTTGTACCCCCTGTCGAGTGCTTTGACGAAATATGATTTGAATTTTGAATTTTCAAGAAGACTTTTTACATTATCAAGAGTTAAATCTTTTTTTTCTAAATTATCTGCTATGCTCTTAATCTTTTTTGACCTGATAATTGCTTCGGAAATTTTGTTGATTTCCTTTGCGGTTATAAAAATTTTTTGTATCAACGATTTTACATTTTGTAAGTACTTTTCTCTAAAATTTTTATCTTGAGCAAGTTTCCTAACGGCCCTTTGATCCACCATTCCCAAAAACCGTTTTTCTTTGTCATAAACATTGCAAATCAGGCGAACCTGACCGCTGTCATTTCTTGAAAAAATTTCTACAACAGAATCTTCCGGCATTTTGGCAAAAGAATCCACGCCGTCAAGCAATTCTGAAATTGCGGAATAATCTTTTGAAGTCAGCTTTTTGTCTTTCAGAAGGCTTTTTAAAATAAGCTGTCTGTTGTGTACAATCGACGCCTGAAAGGATGTATTTGAATTTTTATTCACAGAATTAACAATCATACAGGCAGGATACAACAAAAACATTTTAAAATAAAGATGTTAAGCTGTTTTTCTTTAGTGAAAATCGGGACAGAATGAGGATGCGGAATTATTCCCGTTTACGTCACTCTGAATTTATTTCCGTGAAGATGATTTTGTAAACAAAATCTATCTTCACGACACTGTTTTCTAAGCTCGTTCCTCGCAAAGAAAACAAGAGGCAGGGTCGCAAAGTCGCTCGCTGACGCGATGCTGAAACAAGTTCAGCATGACGTGAGCCGTTTTTTGGAATAATTCCGCATCCT
>Ga0172381_10001816_pt1 | contig 24421 bp, 36 predicted proteins | sample Leawel6488metaG_FD_119754 | JGI IMG/M metagenome (GOLD analysis project Ga0172381, IMG submission 119754) | Leachate microbial communities from a municipal landfill in Southern Ontario, Canada - Leachate well 64-88 metaG | ecosystem: Engineered > Solid waste > Landfill > Unclassified | place... | reverse complement strand
GCCGTCGCCGTTGCCGTCGCCGTCGCCGTTGCCGTCGCCGTAGCCGTAGCCGTAGCCGTCGCCGTAGCCGTAGCCGTAGCCGTAGCGAATGTCAGTTAACATGTTTTGCCCAGACATCTTGATTCACCTCGATCATGTGGATTACCTGCGATTTGCGTGATCGAACAGTGCAAGGGCTGCCGAGTTTCGTTTTTACCGTTGGCCCGTTGACCAGTTCTCCAAGGTGCTGCGATGTGCCCCACTGGATCAACGAGCGCGCTCCGAAGATCGTTATCTCTGATTCTGACTCCTCGACTCGACCGACGTAGATAAATCCACGTTCGAGCACGACGATCTTGATGTCTCCGCCGCACGCTTCAACAAAACGTTTTCCATCGACAACAATTTCTCGCATGACTCGCTCCTGGATTCTGTTGTGAGTTCGCTCCAGACCGATCGGTGCCTGCATTCACCCAAAAAAACAACTCCCTGCATGTCATTCGCCGTCGGCGAAACCGCGTGCCGTATCCACGGGGCAACCTCGACGAAGCGCGCAGAACGACACGCAGCTTCGTAGACAGCGAATGGCTTTTGCACTCGGTCAGTCTCGCGCGAAGGACACCGACGCGACAGCACCTCTGGCGAAGAATGGAATCAGCGCCAATGCCCTTCGCGCGGGACTGACTTTTCGCACTGGTTAGCACCAGGCGGCCGGAAGAATGGAGTTCAGCGGGGAACGGGAAACCGGAGACTTGTCGCGGTTTGGCCGGCGTTCGTGGCTGAATCCTTTCGAGGCCCAGAGGTGCTTCCACGATCAACCCTGACCGTGAAAGCTAAATATACAGATCGGCTATATTCCGTCAAGTCGAGCTTGCCAAAATTCTTTCGGAATTAAGAAGGGCTGCGGGTGTCACGCCGAGCGCATCTGCAATAGCAGCAATGACTTCCGGGCTCGGAAAAGTATTTCCATTTTCTATATTGGAAACATGTGCTTGGGCGATTTTGACAGCCCGTGCGAGGTCCACCTGGGTCAAATTCCGAAAACGCCGCCATTCACGAACGTTGGCGGCGAAGGCGTCTCGTAGTTCCTGTCCTTGCATTTCGTTCATCCTTGCATTATAGCTAATGTATATTGACTGTCAATTTGATTTGTGGTAAGGTACTCGGCCGAAGAGGAGACGCGCAGTTCCAGGAATCAAAGATTCCCTTTTGGCAACGCCCTTGGCCTGGCCAGGCCAGACCCGGAAGGACGAAGTGAACTGCGCGTCTCCGATTTCAGGTTTTCATCCCATCACGTTGTCGTCAGGTTTTCACGAGGAAAACAATGTCCGAATACAAAAAGCTCCGACCTGGCTCGATGATCAATCAAATGAGCCGCACCGTCTACAACGACACCATCGACATGCTCCGCTGGTGGAAAAAGCAGAAGAGCAAGCCGAAGGCCGTCAAGGCTAAGGCGAAGGCCGTAAGGACCGCTTAACCATGTCAAGGATTTGCTGTTCGCGGTTGGCTATGAGGTCGCACAGATTGGCGACGATCTTTGCCAACTCGACGCAATCGGTTGTCGCTCTCGCGTCGGCCGCGAGTTTTTCGAGTCCTGCTGGGTTTACTTTCCAATTCTCGCTCATTTCATCCTCGTAGGTTAAGTGACTGTCAATTTTTTGTGGTAGAGTGGTGCCGTTTTGGTCGGAACGTGTTCAAGGTTTTCAGGTTTTCACGAAAGGTTTTCCCATGGCATCTGTCAGACGAAGAATCGGAATCATGCACGCGGACGGCAGGTATACCCACTACAAAAAGGATGGGACCGTCGAACACGGCGTCATTGAGAAGCAGGCGGAACGATTTCGTCGCGAGCTAGCTTCAGCCACTCAATCACAAAGTCAACCTGCTCAGGCGAAATGACGATCCCACGGTTTTCGTCATGCTCTATCGAATAGACATAGATCATTCCGTCTTTCGTGGTCTCTACGATTACGTCCGACATTGTTTTACGCATCACGTGTTCTCCGTATTAAGTGACTGTCAATTTTTTGTGGTAGAGTACTGCGGTTGCGTAGGAGTCCCGAAGGATGGTAGGAACAATATCGCTGAACCTCGACTCCTCAAAACTCGAATCGCTCTGCCGTGAGGTCGTCTCACAAACGGAAGCTCTTGAGCGCTTTCGTAAACTCCTTCTTCGCAAGCTCCATGGCTTGCGGGGCGGCGCAGACCTCGACCAGGTGACCGTAAGTCTCGGCGCGACCGCACTTGACGCAGGTGATCTTGTCGTTAGCGCGGAGATCGCGGTCAGGGAACTCGAATTGATCCGATCCGCACTTCGGACACTTCAACTTGACGTTGCTCATGGGATTCTCCAGGAGGCGTACCATCGTGACTAAACTCATTAGCTTCGAGACACAAGCAGAATCTGGTCATTGGAACATCACGCTGCACTGGGCCTCTCACCAATCCAGCACATTCACGTGTCCAGTCCTAAAACTCGCGTTATTGCTCCACTTGGTAGGACGAGAACTACGTCCTCGTCAGGCAGAAGTTCTCCTTCGTGGACCTTCGTAATGTCGTCGGTTGTGCGAATGATGGACATTGCAGTAGCTTTATCCGTCTCACACTCGACGGTAAATCCATTGTCCAGTTCGTACCGTATTCGTATTTTTTGAGTCAAATCCGTGTTGCATCCAAAAGCACGATCAAGGTCTCTTGGAAAGTTGTCCATTTTTTGAGTTCCATTTGCCACGCAAGAAACCCACCGGCGACAAATGCGGATCGGTCCAAACGAATTCCGTATGCCTGTTATGGTCTTGCGTGGCAATCGTTTCAGGTTTCAGATAAGATCGTTGGCTGCGTCTGCATAGACCTATAATGAGGCCCTTTGGGGGCCTTGCGGCTTACCCGCGCAGCCAACGATCGTGTTTTCATCTAGATCAGATTTACGAAAGGATTTCTTCAATGCCATGCTCATGCGTCATTTGTTCTGAATGCCGTGAGAAAGCGACCGCCCGTCGAAAGCGAGCCATGACGCCACGGGCTGGATGCACGATCTTTACATGCCATCCAGACGGGACCGTCACCACTCGCAAGGCTCCTCTGCCAACTCGCGGTTTGCCTGCTGCAAAGCACGAATGAACGAATCTAGCTGGTCGGGCGAGATCGCGATTACTGAATTGTCCGCCCCTTCGATTGGTTGCGTGATGACGATGTTGCCGTCCTCGCCTGCGAATACTGAATATCCACGAACGGTTATCATTGCTCGATTTCCTTTTTCTGTTCACTCGACATGGTTCTCTCCTTGGTTAGCCGGCGGAACGAGCCCCCCTTATTGTAACCAGTACCGCCCCCCGGACTTGAACCGGGATGCCTTTCGGCAACAGATTTTGAGCTAGTGGCAGTAAGTCGGCAACAGACTTGTACTTAGGATGGATTGCGAGGAAGAGTAGTCTGCCGCCAACACGTTGCGGCTTTTTTGACAGGAGAGGCAGACTTTAGTGGGCAGGTGGGAGGCGATTGGCCTGAAAATCAGGATTGATCGGGTGGCCGACAGGGCCTATCATTTGCCTCATGCTTGACAGAATGACTGGCACTCCCTTACCATGTGACCATCTACAACATGCGGGGGTGGCGCAAGCATGGTCAAGATTATCGGTACGGTTGTCTTCTGTCTCGCAGTCCTAATTGGCGACTATTCGGAAGGGGCGAACCAATGCCGGCCGCGTTTTGCCGCGACGGTTGCGTGTCGCCAATGGCCGGTCTGGTCGTTTGTCGATAGAATAAGGTGGTGGCGCGATGGACGTTGCGAGTGCTGTTGCATCTGCTACGACTCGCCATGGCCGATTCCTCCACCACCGCCGAAACCAGGTCAAGACGGAACGCCTACCTTAGCGCCACAGCAAACAAGCGTTTCCTTAAACGAGGGCAAATAGCATGAGTCACGATGACTTTTGGCTCTGGCTGAACAACAACATTTTCCAGGCCGGCATGAACGTCGAATACCATCAGACAATCGCGTGGTGGTACTGGGCAGCGCAGTCGGCCGCAACCGTGGCCGTCGTCGCGCTGGCAATCGGCGGGATCGCCCTTGCGGCCAAGAAAAAGTTCGAGAAGTGGTCTTGGCGTCTTGGCGTCTTCGGCGGCCTCGCCACGTGCGCCGCCCTGGTGTTCCCGTTGAGCAACTGGCAAAGCCAGGCAGAACGGTTCTCTTGCGAATGGTCCGCAATCCGCGGCACGCTTGACGGGATGGAGCAGCAGTACAAGGCCGCTCCAAAGTATGCACCCCTGCCACAGTCTCTCTGCGATGATATGCGACTCCTGGACGCTAGGAAGGGACAGCTTCAGGCGTCAGAGCCGGCGCCATGGCCGTCGCTCCTGAAGCGAGCCTACGGCGACCAGGTGGAGCGGATGCACGGGCCGGGAATTAGGACGGCCGAACAGGTCCGAGAGCAGCAGATGAATGCGAAGGCTTCCCCAATCGAACAACCGGGCCGGCCAGCGCCGCCGGCGTGAGATCGAGTCCAAGCCTACTTGAGCAGCTTGGCCGGCGGGAGCTTCAAGATCGCCGCCAGGGCCTCCAGGCGTCGCACGGTCGTTGCTCTATCGCCCCGCTCCAGCCGAGCGTAGGCGTTGACGTGCAGGCCGAGAGACGCAGCTACGTCGGACTGGGTGAGGCCGAGGGATTGGCGACGTTCGCGGATGAGGAGCGAGTTAAGAGGCATCAGTATAAGTCGCAAGCGCTCGATGGATAGTCCTTGGCGATACGCACGAACTCCATGAGGCCGTCGATCGCCTTGCCGTCGAGTCTAGGGACGAGATCGCAAAGTGTGTCTGCCAACTTCGTGGCGGCTCGCTGGCCGCTCGATGCGCCACAGCCGGCTCCGGACGAAGCGAGACGCAAAAAATGAGTGAGTTCCGGAGACATCTGACGCTCATCTTCATCGGCCGGACGCACGGACCGACACATCGCACATTCGCATCGCTCTTTCATGGGTTCACCTTTTGATTGAAAGGCTGCCGACCGGGGCAGCAAGCCGGAAAAAGTTCAATCCTCATCATCCTCTTCGCTTTCCTCCGGGCATCGCGTCTCGAAAAGCGAGACGGCCTTGGCAATCGCCTGCTCGATTTCCGCGTCGTCTGCACGATCGGAAATTATCACGTCGGCGTCTGGCGAGCCGTCGCCGATTTCGATGCACACCGCACAATCCGAGCAGGCGTAGGCTACGGAGTGATCGGATAGGCGGATTCGCTCGCAGCCGTCGGAATCTGTTCCGCGACCGAAGTACGTGCTTCGTGATTTTTCTGAACGACCGCAACAGTAAAGGCCGGCGTCGTAAAGCAGGTCTTTTGCCAAGTCCCACACGTGCTCCTTTTCCGCAGCCTCGGTTTCCTCTTCTGTGTCGACTAAGTCGCGCTCCGCAGCGTTCTGAATCGCTTCTTCGTACTCTTCGTCAGACTCGTAATCATCGCGTGCGTAATCAGCCTTCGCACGCTCGATCCAGTATTCTAATGTCAGTTCTTTTTTCATTGTTTTTTCCCTTTCACTGACCTCAATATATCTATTATCGACTGAACCTACAAGGGATAGTTAGGGGTTGCTCTGTGGCTTCTCTGTTGCGGCTCTGTAGCGTGGATTGACACGCTAAATCGGGTGTCTTGCGGGAGGCGCGGGGGTGGAGGTAGGATGAGGTAGGAGGTGTCCTATGCTCACATCCGCAATGATCGTACTTGCTGTCCTTCTGGCCGCTTCGTCCATGCTCTACTGGTTCACCGATGCGCGGCAGCGATGGCCCGTGGCGTCGATCGTTGGGGCTTGGTTTGTGCTCGCCTGTTGCGCGTCGAGTGCATTTAGTCAAGGCGCGCCGCCGGCCCTTGCCTACGGCTCGCGCGAACTAGCCAACATGATCGCGGAACGTGGTCAACGACCATCGTCTAAGGCCGCGATGGAGCGGCAATTACAGAAAGAACACGCTGACGCGCTCCTTGCTGTCAGATGTTATGGTCAACAATCGCGAGTATGGGGATTCAAGGGCCCTGGAATCATCTACGACTCTGTAGCGCTAGAAAAGGCCAGCCAGATTCGCGGAAAACTCATTGCGGTGTCGCCGGATTGCATCTGGATTGAATTACCGATCAAGTATCGTAATGTCGATCCGCGTGATGCTAACTGCAATCTTGTCGATCCGCACGATATGCCTGACGCTCTCATTGCAGTTGCCTCCGCGAGTCCTATAGCCACATTCAACCGTGACGCGCTTGCCTTCAACGAACAGATATATGTTTGGAACCAGGCCAACACGGCACTAAAGCGCTCTCCGCAGGTACATTGGCCGCAAGAGGCAAAACAACGTCCGCGCGAAAGGCGATGGTAAGTGGAGGTGTAATATGGAGGCATTCGTACTGACCTTAGTGATCCTTTGCCCACTCGTTGGACTGCTAATCGGTAGGTCTCGTAATTGTCAAAATGCAGGGTTACTACTAGGTTTTTTCTTCGGTCCGCTCGGCTGGGTCATTACTGCTTTACTGGATTATCGCCCGCACTGCCCGGAGTGCATGGAAGTGATTCGCATGAAAGCAAGTTTGTGCCCTCACTGCAAAACAAGAATCCGATGGCACAAAGGCAAACCAACGGTTGCGCCATCAGTTGAGAGTAGCTGACCAGCACTCCATCCGATGCCCCGCGTCTATACCGCCGGCTGGCCTGCTGCCGTCTCGGTCGCTTTCGCCGCTTCCGCCGCAACCGCCACCGCATCCGCCACGGCCTTGATCTGCTTGGCCAGCGTTTCCCAATCCGGTCCCGTGCCATTGTACCGATACTCGCGCTCGGCCGCGTCGAGTCACGCGAAAGCATCACTTTCCTATAGTAGGCTTGAAATATAACAGGAACTTAAGGAAGGGTTGCAGATGTAATCTATTGCTGGAACTTCCAGTTCGTCCCAATCGGAACAATCTGGTTTTTCCGCAAACGATTTGTACCATTCAGGAGACTGCGCATCACCGCCACACCAGCCATTGTCAATTACAGTTATGTCCAAAAGATAGCTCAATTGGCTATCGTATGACATCGTGGCCTTTATGCGGTCCCATGGCCATAAAATGGCTCCGTCACATAACCTTGTGCCAAACACATATTGCCATTTACACACCGAGATGTTGCCGCATTGACCTATACCAACAAAGTCGAGTATGAACGAGCCGTTTAACTGTGTGCAGGCACTGCAACACGTTGGTATACAATTTTCCCCTTCTAGCGAAGTAATTGTTATAAATAGTGCATTGGGGACATCACCAGAACACCTACTGCATGTGTTGGTATTGGGTTCGCAACATTTCCTTCTCCCCATCCCTCTCCGTGCCCCAATATCGTGTCTAGCCCTCTGTCTACCTGGCATGACCAATTCGTCATCCGGCAGGAACAGCCCGGAGTCACGCCGTCTGTAGTTGTCGCGTTGCTTCGCCATCGTTCACCTTGAACTCTTTACAGTCGCCGCTTGTGATTCGATCACGCCACTTGGGCCACCGCTCTGAACAGTTGCACGGAAGGCCGCAACCCTCGGGGCACAACGTCTCGCACGCCTGACACTTCGCCAAACGTGGTTCTACCGTGGCCACGTCAACGCCGATCATTACAACAATGCTCTCACGCATCTTGTCGATAACTTCGGCCCGCTGGGTGTCGGTCATCTCGACAGGAGGCCGTGGCGTTGCTGGTACGCCGCTAGCCTTTGCAGTTCCGCAATTCCTATGCGGCCACTTAGCCGGGTCCGCGTTCGGCTCACGCGGATAGACCCAACCGCAGGCCGAGCATTGCAGCTTTCCGTCGTCTCGCTTGGCCCATACGCAATCCATGGCCTACCTCACGGGCAAGGGGCGTCGATGACAAAATACCCACCGCTGCCATCCGCACAGCAGACGATGCCCGTGGCGCTCGCAGGCAGGGCCGTTGCCCAGTTGGTGACCGTCAATGTGCCACCGGTCGGGCTGCCGGTGCTCGAAGGCGAATGGCCGTCGTCAAGGACCGCCGTCAGCGTGAGGGTGAACGTGGCGCTTGCCGCAACCGTTGTGCCAGGCCCGGAGCCGCGAATCATCTTCGCCAGCCCCTTCCCACCCACGATCTGCTTTTTCCCGAACAGGTCCGCAACGAGCACCTTGGCGGCCGTGGTAGTCGAGAATCCAGAATGGCTGCTGCCGTAACCACGGAAGTTGCCTGGGTACGTGTTCTGGAGGTAGACCTTGTCGGCCTCTTCGTCGGCAACCAGGTCGCCCTCGTCGTCCTTCACCGGCCAGGCGTACTTGTCCGTGTCGCCCGGGGCTACGTCGTCGTAGAGGATGAAGGGGGTGAGAGAGGCAGAAGAACCGATGCGAACCAATGCAATTTTGTTCGTCTCATCCACAACGCCAAGAACCTTGAAAATGAGCGGGCTTCCCGAGGCGCTCGCGTACCACTGGTCGTTGACCGGGCCAAGCATGTCGCCTGTCTCAGGGGCCGTGCCGGTGTAGAGGATAAGCTGATTGCCGTAGGTGTGGCAAATACCAAACGGCCGGCTGTTCGCGCCGCCGTTCTTGACTACCTCATGGAATCCGTTGACGGCGTAGGCCCCCTTGGAACTGCTTGAAGGTTTCTCACACGTCAGGATGTTTGTTGGATTCTTCTCCGTTCGCTCGGCATCTGTAATTGACAAGACGGCGTATTGCGGAACCGCCTCCGTAGCTTTATTGTAGAACGAAATTGCCCGTGGAAGCTCGCGTCCGCCTTCCGAGAACGTCAGAGGAGCCGCCTTGCGCGTGTCGATCTCGGAATCCAATACGGCGCGCCGCGTGCGCCGATACATATCTTCCGATAGGACGTAGCTTGTGGCCATGTCGCTGCCTCAGTCCAGACGGATCATATCGCCGATGGCGTCCAGGTCCGATGCGTGCCGAGTTCCGACGTGGTATTCTCAAGCCCGCATCCAAGATAGTCGATTCCGTTTGTCCACGTCACGACGGCGGCCGGATCGTAGATTATTGAGCCGGCGTACCGTTGACAGGCCGTCACTGTCTTCGCTCGCATATCCTGCCGAAAGTCGAGCGTCGCCGAGCCGCCGACAACGGCTGCCGTGAGAGTGCCGGACGTGTTGTAGTACACTTGCCCACCGTAGGCAACGAGCGATGTGACGGCGTTGGTCGATCCGAAAACAATAGTGTCGCCATCTGTCTGCGTTAGCGCGGTTATCGCCGCCGTTGTCGTGTCGCATTCCAAGTGACCGCCGTTCTTTGTCACCGTTCCAAGCGTCACGCCGCTGCCGCACACAACATTGGCATCTGTTTCAAGCGACGATACGTATCCGAGCTTCAGCGTTGCGACGGTCGCCGTCTCGCCAGCGAACACGGCAACACCAACGTCGCCCTTTGTGACGCTGACAGCGTTGCTTGCGTGTGTGCCTTTCCACAGAATCGCCGGAATGCCATCCTCTAGGGATGATCCTGAATTGGACACGTTAAGGGTTGTCTGAACGCTTCCGGTGTCGATCTTGATTCGGCCGGACCCGAGCCCGCTCCCACCGCCGATGTCGATCTTCGTAGCACCGATCCGCAGATAGGTGTCTCGATATTCCACGTAGCCGTTTGCGTTGGTGCGCGGAAGGCCAACCGCGCCGGAGTCAACGAAACTCTGCTTGACGGTCAGTGACGCCAACGTAACGGCCGATTGATCGAGGCCGTAGTAGACCGGCGTGTCGCTATTTTCCAACACGACATCATCGGAATTGACGGGGACAGCGCCGCCGGACCAATTGGACGCCGTGCTCCAATCGTTTGGCCCGGCGTTCGCAATCGTTGTCGATTGCGTGAACGTCTGGTCGTCTGCTGCGCTGCCATTCGCTTCGGTCGTCGAAAGCGTGACCGAGAAGTCAACGCCTCCCGTGTCGGAAGTCAATGTCAGCGCGCCGCCGGACGTGGCCGCCGCGGTGATCTCGGAAAACTCTGGATAGGTCGTAGCCGATAGTGCGTTCCACGCGGCAGCGAAAGTGGTTGCAACGGTTCCCGCCGTTGCGCTGCCGGCCGTGACGCTGAGTGTCTTTCCGCCTATGGTCGCCTTGAAAATGTCGTCCGTTTCAATCGTTCCGCCGATCGTGCAAGTAATCACCTTGGCGACGGCCGGCGCGCCGCCTTTCCAAACGCATGTGCTCATGGATTATCCTTTCAAGGAAGCCCGAGTAGGGCGAAGTTCGCTGTGTAGTATGGATAGAATTCTGGAAGGTAGTAGATTTTCCCTTGGCCAATTTGGTCGAGTGATAATTGTCCACCAAGTTCATCTAAAAATTGACCGTCCGTCATTGGCTGCCCCAAGTCGTCTCTGCAGTCCGTCGTGACGTATCTGTGCGCCGCACTGCTCCAAACGATACATTTCTTTCCAAAGTTTGCCAACTTAACTTGCCAACCCTCTGGCGCGATCTCAAAAACATAAGTAACCTTCCAGTAATACCTCCCCATTTCCTCGGACCACTGCATTACAGCTTCTGGCATCAGGCACTTGGCTGTGTATTTAGGACAGGAGTACCATGGACTGCCGTTGACTTTGTTTGCATACCGAATCATCTGAACAGGGCTATACGATGCTTGCATCCGCGTGAATGTAAGTATTGCATGACATAGTTGTTTTGGCGGTGCGTCCTTCAGTAGCTCGTTCAATGGAACACGCGGACGGCCTTGGGTTATATATGGTTTTCCTTTCGCATCGGCACGTTCATGGACTTCTACATCCTTGCGCCGCCATTCGATTTCCGTCGGCCATCGTACCGGGTCCGGTTCTTTGTCCTTTGTAGGAACGTCGTTTGTAGATGATGTCTTTTGCGTGAAATGCACGCGGGCGCTATAGACGAGGCGCTCGGTTTTCGAGATTTCTACCGTATCGCACAAGGCATGGGCATTGACGACTCCCTTGCGCGAATACACGTCGCCCTTTTTTGCGACCGCGTTGGCAATCGTGTTTTCACTGTCCGACGTGCTGTTGACGTGGATGGTGCGTACATATTCGTACTCTACAGAATCGTCCGTGACTGTTTTACGGAACGAACCAGGTTCTTCGACGTTGCGGACAATCATAGGCCACCTACAGCTATATCCGGCATCCTGGCATAAATCTGTTCCAGCTTTCGCGTCTGCCGCTTTGCTTCCTGAAGTTCAGACGATGGGCCTTGCGACTTATCCGCGATCATGTTGGCCAATTCACGCGAGCCATAGGCAAGGGCTGGCGGCGCGCCACCACTTGACCGGACATCGGACATCAAGGATGAGACAGTAGTTTGCCTTGCTTTTGCGAGCGCGATTGAATAGGCTTCCGCCGAGATCATGCCAGCTTGAAAACCACGGGCTAGATCGTTGGCGACTTCTGCAAAACGGCTGATAGGCGTCTCGGTTAGCGCTTTTAGCCTATTGCGGAGATTCTCCTGTTCTTGAGCGGCCTTCTTTGTGGCCTCAAGTCCTTCGCGGCGCTCCTTGGCGAGAATGCCTTCTGCATTAGCCTGGGCCATAATCTCCTGAGCCTTTTGTCCGCCGACGCCTAATTTCGTAAGGCTTTCACTCAGACCATCGAGAATTTGCTGTTCCGGGGTCACGTCTCGACCAATTGACGACAACGCCTTTCGCGCATCCTTCAATGCGTCTTGTGCATTAGAACCCTGAATGAGTTCGTAGTTCTTCTTGAGTTCTTCGGCCTTTGCGCCAAATGCGTTGTCAAATGCAACGCCGCCCATAGCCTTACGGACCTTCTCCGCTTTCTCAAGGACAAGTTGCAGTTCTGTTTTTCCAAGAGACCCAGCCTTGTCATTGATGCTCGCAAAGATACCGTCAACTTCCTTGAGGGCAGAACTAAACTTTTTTGAGTATTCGGCTTCCTGCTGTTGCTGTCTCTGTAACTGCTGTGACTGCGTTCCCAGATTGACTCCGGCTATGCTTTCAATCGTCTGACGGACAGCAGCAAACGGAAGGGATAGCCATCCGAGCACCTCGCCTGTGACTCGCTTGATGCCTTTCCAAACACTCTCCGCCATTACGGAAACCGATTCGAGGCCGTATGTCGCCGCTTCGGAAAATGTCGTCATCCCTTTCTCGGATGCAAGATCGGCAAATGCCTTGCCGGTCAATACGGCCTCTCGACGTGTCGCAAGAATCTCATCTCCAAAGCGTTTAGAAAGAAGTGTCGCTGCGCCAGCGGCAGCGCCTACGCCGAGCATTGCGCCGCTGATGCCGGTTACTTCTGTTGCTGCCGCGCCGAAATTGGTGGCCAGCCTGAATGCCCTGCCGCCAACACCAACCTTGGCGATATTTTGTAGCAGCCGATGGACGTTGCTTAACGGGGCAATAGCCGAACCTGCCTCGTCAGACGCCGACCTAAACGAATCGGCTACATCCTTAATGCTAGTTGCCTGCCCGGATTGACCACGGAAAATCTCCATCGCCAAGGCTTCACGCGACATCTGGCGAGTTGCATCGGTAGCCTTTTTAAGGCCGCTGGTAAACTCCGTCGTATGCGCTGCAAGATTAACGACAAGCGAGCCGACTACATTGCTCATACTGCCCCCCAAGATTGCGCAACTGACTCAAGAATGTTCTTCATTTCATCTTCGCTCTGCATCGGCGCGCCACCATCAAGTGCCCTCCGATACGGCATGTAAGCAATCGGCGGTTCTGGCGTTCCCTTCGTCCTATGGCAGGCGTCAATCACACTGCAAAGCAGACCATGCAACATCTCGGCCCTATCCTCGCCCCATGGCGAAACCGCATAGAGCGATTCCCACTCCACTAGGTCTTGCGCCGTCATGTCTTCGTACATGGCGCGCCGTGATGGATAACCAAGTTCGCGGGCAAGACTCAGGTGGAAACGGAGGTCTTCCCGCTCTCGGAGTTTTTTCGCAGTTCCTCTTCAGCGGCCTGGCCGATTCCATTGTGGTGCTGGATCGCTTCGACCAAACGTTCCATCAGCGGCAACTGCGTCCCATCCCACGCGCGCAGTTCTTCTGGCGAGAATGCCGGCGTGCCCTGATCGTCGCACGTAAGGCCCATCGCCAAGACCTCGCACAAGACGTTCAGATTGTCATCGTCACTGACATTGGCTGGGGCGCGTGCCGCAATAGATCGGATGTGGATTAAGTCGGTCGCCGAGAGACGGCGTATCCCAACGTCTCCGCCAAGTTCTGGCACTGGAACTGTAGCAATCGGTCCGCGAATCGCGGTCCTTAGTTGTTCTCTTGTAAGCATTGTGATTCCTATGAAGATGCTTTTGTGACCTTGAGCGAACTAGTGATTTCGCCGTCCATCTGACCCTTGGTGTCTTTCGAGACGACAGCGACATTGCCGAGCGAAGTCGTTGTGCCGTCAAACCACTTGACTTCCAACGAGCCGGTTGAACCGGCGGTGATCGTAGAGCCGCCGACTAGATCGAGAGTCAGTTCCTTCTTTGGAATCCCTGTCGTATGCGTTTGCACTGTATCGTTGGAATCAGTCAAGTTGACCTCGGGAGCGGATTCCGAATAGGAAACGCCCCGCAATGATCCGATGGACGCCGACGTGGAAGGAAACGTAACTGTGGTTCCGTTGAACCCTTTGTTGGCCATAACTTGCCTCGCGCACTACCCGCGTGCGAGTTCCCAAACAAAATAAAGCGGCAGGGACGCCGGGTCACGTCCTTTTCGGGGATCGGCCTAGCCGCTTATTTCAATTCCAAACAACATATTCTTGGACGACGCCGTGATACTCTCGCACGTCTTGGCCGGCTATGATGCCGCCTGGTTCGTCGCGTTGGTTGTCCAGATGCCAGACATTGCCGTCGGCGTCGGACCAACCAGATAGGCCGGTTGGCGTTTGTGTTTCGCTTTCGTCCCCAACCAAGGCAGCGGCCAGCGTTTTCACATCCGTGTAGGTGCTAGCCATCAGCGTTGCCGTGATTCGCGTTTCGTGCGTGCCCGTGGCTCCGCGCGCGGAGTTGACTGGATTGTCGCTTGCCTCATACGTCACACATGGGAGCGTAACGCCTTCCGGTGGCACAACAGGATACACACGGCCGGCAATCAGCGCGGCCACGCCTGCAATCGCCTTTACTCGTGCAACAAAGATTTCTTCTGGCGCGCTCATCGTCCGTTGCTCTTTGCAAGCCGCTCCGCTTCTGGTCCGATCTTTCGTAGCTCATTTTCAATCGCAATCAGCATCGGGCGTTTCATTTCCTCGAATGCAGGCTTGAGCATTGGAAACTTCCGCGTCACAACTGCATTTCCGTTTTTGTTGACAACGACCTTTCCGCCGCCGCGGATTCGCCGCCCGAACGCTCCGACACCGAACTGATACACCTTTCCTGGCGTCAATCCGTATTTGTTCCATGCCCGCGCGCCTTGGTATCGCCACGCACCCCGAAGCGTCTTGAGCTTCTTGCCTTTCCGTCCTGCCGATGGAACCTTGTAGTTTCCTTGAACCAACCCATGTTGTTTCAGCCATCGCTTGCCGGCGGCCGTCAGTCCAGGCAGCTTTCCGGTGCGTTCAAGCGTTCCACCGCGAACAATGCGATGTCCGAGTTCGACGAGGTGCGCATGATAACCGCCCTTGCTGTAGTTGTAGCCAACGGCAACATAGAAGGTCTCGCCCTTTCTGTATGTCTTTGTTCGTGCGCCCGCCGTCTCGTAGAGGTGTTGTCCTTCGGTTCGCCTATAGCCTCGCTTCTCGGACCCTTGAAGGACTTTGTAGGCGTTCCACCTGGCGCGTTGCGACAAGAGGCGGCCGGCCTCCGCCATTGCCGGCTTTACGAGTTTTCCAGACACATTCAGCGGAAGGCTATTAAGAGTGCGAAGCAAGGCGTCAACGCCTGTTATGTTAGCAGTGAGTTTTCCGTTGTTTAGAATCTTCATGGCGTCACGTCAGCGTCTCTCGGCAAGTGCATGTCAACTCCCGATTCCGAACATCCGAAGCGACCTCTTGAATGTACAGATACCTCGCTCCACACTTGAATCGCTGCAATTGCGTGATTCCGCTACGGTATCTCATCTTTACTTGGATAGTCGCCTCACCCTTCACAATCTCGCCTTTCTGGCCCTCGGTTACTCCAAGCGTTTGTATTTCGGCGGGAATGTCCCTGACGACATCGCTCCATGTCGCTGTTGACTCGCCGTATGTGTTCGCAGTCGAGGCGCACGCCCCTTGCAGCGTCACACGTTGTCGGTAGGAACTGCATCGCATGTCTCGCTCTCTTCTTGTTCCGATTCGTCGTCCATGTAAAAGCTATTCACGTACTCGACGAACTCCAGTACCGTTCCGGCGAGTACGTAAGGCTTTTCGCTTCCGTCGGCCCACAGGTGTATCGTTCCTTCGTCTGTGCCATCCTCCACTCGTGCAATTGCGTCTGGGTGCAAGCCGATGTGCTTTTCCACGGGAGGATCAGACGCAGACTCACGAACAAGGATTGTCAGTGGGATTAGCATGAGTTATCCATAAAAGCCTGTGTGTGTGCATTGCAGTAGATCGTCTATCGCTCGCATCTGCTGGGCCTCATCGACTCGCTCTGGATCGTAAAGGTGTTCGAGTTTCAGCAGGACCGCAGCCTTGGAGGTGTCTGGTATCGTCGCTACATCCGTTGATCCGGCGATGAAGCGAACTGTCACGGCGTCCGGCCGGTCCCGCGTTGACGGCCATGTCTTGCTGTAGGCTGGCACTACATAGCCAGGCATGTCTTGCGAAGCCATTGTGATGTAGTAATCAGTGCTTGCCGTGCTGCCCAATGTGCTCCCGAACGTCTGCAATACGCCAGCCGTATCGTAATACTTGATCCAGGTGATCTTGTTGAGAGGCGGTCGCGGAATCGCTATCCGGCAATCTCTGCCATCCGATGGGAAGTCTTGCAATCGCAGGTCGTAAGTTGCCGAACAGAACTGACGGCCACCGACAACTCGGCGTTGGCAGTAGTCGATGGACGCATTCAGTTTTCCGGCTATGTCATCTGTATTTGCGTCTTCCGTTTCTCGCAGATGCGCAAACGCCTCGACCAAAGAGACTGGAGTCGTCGTCGGTGCCGTGACTAGTTGTAGCTCGCTCATAATTCACCCGCGCTGCACCCATTGGCCCCAGTAGTCGCGTGAATCCTCAAGAGCGCCCTGGAGCGCTAATTGAGTAGATGCTATCGTGTTCAACTGTTCTTCCGCCTGTTTCACACCAGCAAGCAACTCCGCTTTCTTTGCCTCATCTTGGCAATACTCGATCGCCCCCTTCGTGTAAGCGATGTTTCGCTCAATCGCGTCGCGGTCCTCGGATGCCTTATTGACGCGGCCAGACAATTCAGAACAACGAGCCTTCCACTTCGCAAACATATCGCTCTGCCGCGCGTCGAATCCATAGAGCCCGGCACACTTCAGAAGGTCGCACTGTGGCGGTGTAAACACCTTGATTCCACGGCCGACCGCAACGCCAAGGAAGTACTCGCATGACGGACGCTGATGGCCATACTCGGCTTCAGGGCCTATGGCTGCCATATCAACGCCCCAGATGCCGATTTCATCTGGCTGCATCTCTATGGCCAGCGCGATCATCCACGAGACTGTGTTGGTGAAGTAGCCGCCGTACTTGGCGACAATCTCATCCTTTGGATACGGAATACCGAGCGGTATGTCGCCGTTTGCTTCGCGGACAATTACAGGCTTGTCGGCGACCGATGCGAGCCAGTCGAGATAAGGCTTTCGTGGGCCACCGAGAAGGTCCGTAGTGTGCAACTCGAATTGCACGTCAAACCTTGGTGACTGCTTGCACAAAACCAGATCGGAAAGCGTCCAGATTTGCCAAGACTCGTCATTGTAGGGGGCTAGCCCAAGCGAACTCGGAGCCTTTCCGACAATGGCGATTTTCTTACGAGGATCGTTTTTGATTGATTCGATCGACCCGGCCATCGAATACACTTCCTTTCATGCGAGAGTTCTTTCGTTCAGCCTACAGTTACCCGAAACGTAGCCGATTTCTCGCTACCACAACCGGTAGCGGCGATCTTGACGCGGTGGCCGGCGACGTAGAAGTAATCCACGGTCGCCGATCCTGTCGAATACTTCACTGTGCCGCCTGTTGACGTACAGACTGACGGACGTGGGTAATAGGTCGGCGTGCTTGCGGCTGGTGCCTTCGTCAAGAAGACCTGTCCAGTGACTTCGTTGCTATAAGCAATGGACCCAGTGGAACTGAGCGTCGTCGAACCGTACTGGAGCGACAAGACGCGACCGTGTGCTACTGGAGCGTATCCGGTGGCAGTCCCTGCCGTACTTGTTGTGATCGAGACATCAAACGTCTGTGGATACATGCTGCACCTCCATTCGCGCTAGGTGCAGGTGTATGTGGCAGCCGCCGTGCTGTATCCGACGATCGACCACGTCGTCGAACTAGCAGCGAGCAGATGCAACGATAGCCCCTGCGTTGCCGTCTTCACCGTGATCTTCGATTTTGCGTAGTTGAAGGAACAAGCGTTGGTTCCCGTCGCAGATACGATCGTCAGACCGCCGGCAGTGGACTTGCGCACCGTGAGATACTTGTGCTGGCCGGCCGCCGACGGCTTTTTGATCTTGTACGCCAGAGCACCAGCGCTTGTCGAACCGATCAAGCTGACGCCATAGTTGTCCAGGGTCTGTGCCGTTGACTTAGCCGTCACGGTATCACGAATCTGGCCGTCGCTGCTGTTGGTGATCGTGCCTGTATTGGCAATCGCCGAGGTATTGGCGAGCGTTCCCGCGTTCGTCACGGTCCCGCCGGAATCGACAGTGAAAGCACCGCCTGATTCGACAGTCAGTGTTCCGCCGCTAGCGATAACCTGCTCGTTGCCGCCCTGCTTGCGATAGACGGCTGGCTGATAAGTTGCATCTGCCATTTTATAGACTCCGTTGGTTGCCTAGCCGCCAGGCCCATGGCTAGACCTGGCGGCTAGTAGTCGCATTGGACACGGTACGCTACGTCGTTTGGTAGACGGTCAGTACGGCTGCCGTCTTGATCGTCGTCGTCGATTGCGTGACAGGCTCTGTCGCTGGGCTGTACTGCTCAGCAAACGTGCCCTGCCAGCGGACCTTCCCGACGCGTGTCAGCTTCGCCTTGAGATAGCGATACCGAGGCTTCGGGCAGTCCAGCAAAACAAACTTTCCGGTCGTCCCAGCCGTCGTGGCCGTGATCGTCACTGATGCGCCGGTGATTGACGAGTAGTCGGTGCTCGACGCCGTGCTGGTGTTTGTGCCAACCAGAGACAAGGCGGCAGTCCCGCTGCTTCCAGCGGTTGTGCCAAGGACGCCCTTGAGTTGCAAGCCGTCGAAGCCGCACATATCAATCTGTGCGCTGTAGTGTGTGACGGCCCCGGTCGAGGACAGGTAGCCGCTAACAAGCGTGTTCTTTACGCTTTTGCTAAGGTTCATGGTCTCGATTTCCTTTCTTGTTGCCTGTTAGGTTCCGAGTTTGACACGGACGAATGCCTCGGAACGAACCGGAGCACCGTCAGTCATCATGCGAGTGAGGAAGCAGTCCTTGTTGTTTCGAGCATAAAGCTCTTCCAACCGAAGGACTTCCACGTCGATGGAATCGACGATCCAGTAGTTCTGGAAGTCGCCGAGAATGCCGACGTACTGGCTTGCGGTCAGCGTGTTCGGCGCGAACTCAGAAAGCCTGACGGGGAATCCAAGCAGCCTGTCGGGGTCGCCCTGAACAACGCTGTCCTGGAGCATGTATCGCCCATTGCCGTCCTTGATCTTAGCAATCACCTCCATCACGTCACGGTGCATGATCCACTGAGCGCGTTGCCAGTAGGCGGACTTCAGTTCGTACTTCGCCGCCTTAAGACCGTCGAACGTCGGGGCCGTCGCGGAGTTGCCAGTGGACACGTCGCGGCTCGATGCGATGCCGTCGTTTGAGGCCGTAAAGACGCCGAGCGGTTGCTGTGCCCCAGTGCCTGTCATGTAGGCGTGTTCCTCGGCTTCGGCGACAACGCGAGCAAGTTCCTCCCTGACGATTTGCTCGGCCATCGCCGTCTTTCGGAGCAAGACCTTGGAAACCAAGATTTCCTTGGCAAGCGGGTTCGGACGCAAGGCCCGCTTTCCAAATGCAAGAGTGGAATCTGCGGACGGAGTACCGAGTTCGCTTGTCCACTCGGCGTCGGCCATGCGGTCAGTCAGAACAGGAGCGCCAAGGCTGTCGTAGCCTGCAATCGGTGGAAATACCCTGGCAATGCTACGGACGACTGTAGCGTCGGTCACGTTCTTGAGCAGTTCGGAAACGAACAACTCGGGGGCGTAGAGATAGCCGCCCTCGGTCGCTGTGCCGGCCGACAAGGCTCGGTGCTCCTCCGGCGTCAGCATTCCGCCGGTCGTCATGGCCTTTGCCCAGGCAGATCGGTACTCCGGTTTCTCCCATTCGCGGGACATCACACGGTCTTCGGTCGCCTTAGACTTGTCTTGCGCCTTACTCTTGCCGTCGCCTTCTGTGGTCATCTCGGCGGCAGCGAGTTCTCGCTCAACGTCGTTTCGGTGCTCGTGCGACTCGATCTGCGAACGTAGCTCGTTGGCGTCGTCCATCGCTTTCTTTTCGTTCGCCTGCTCTTCGGCGGACAGACTGCGCTTTTCGGCATCAGCCTTGTCGAGAATCTCCCTAGCGGAAAGCAGCATCTTATGCCGCTTCTCTCGCAGTTCCCGTGTGTCAAAAAAGGCCATTATGGCTCTCCTCGTAATGTGTGTCTTATTCACCGAGGAGAGGCGGCCGAAACGAAAACGGGCGTTCTCACTCGGTATTGTGATACCGCGTGAAACGCCCGCACTGCGACCGTTTGCACAGAGCCCGCCGGCACTGCCTTTGGGAGTTGAATTGATCCTATACTATCATGGATTTGTTACCTTGCAACGGTGCGCTTTTGCGCTCACCTGAATGGAGCGGTAGACACCAACCTCTCGCGTAATCAGTCCTAACCGCTCAAGTGCAGTAAGTTTCTTGCGAACTGATGATGCTGACATTGCGGTGGCATTTGCGATCTCCGCGATTGACGGGCAGAATCCGTTCGACGCGATAGCCTTCTTAATTGCCGTCAAGACATCAAGTTGCCTGGCCGTCGGCATTGAAGCCGAAAACTTCGCCATTGCAGAGGCAGCATCGGCCAAGCCACGCCGTAAGCCGTCAGTTGGTGCGGTGATTGAAATCAATTCACAGACTCGCTTCCGCCCTGTTGATTGCGGCCATAGCGATCCGCATGGCCTCCTGTCGATCGGCTTCAGCTTTGGCAGCGGCCTTCTCGGCGGCTTCCGCATCGGCGGCTTGCTTCATTCTCTGTTCTTCTGCGGCCTTGGCCTCTTCCGCATCAATAGCAGAGCGATACTCGGCAAGCGAGCGTTCGGCCACTGTTCCAGCCGTCTGCTTATAGGCCGGAAAACTGGTCAACGTCACAGCCCGCAACGATGCCTTGTTGATTTCCCGGACGATCGTGTCTCCCTTTCCCTTGTAGCTGTCTTCAGCGTTGGCAAACGAAATCGACATGCCGTCCAGAAGCCCGTTGCGAACCTCTTCAATCGTATCACGACCTACAGTGGTGTCCGGCGGTGTGATCGTGGCTGTAAGCCCATCACGGGTTTCTTTCAGTTCCAGCGTTCCGGCGGACCGCCTACCAATCTTTCTTGTCCGGTCGTGTTCGACATCGGCAAAGATGTCGTCAGTCCCGGCGACCGACTCCTTGAACGCGCCGGGCTTGAAAATCTCACGAAACCCACCCAGGTCTTCACTCGGGGCGTTGTACGGGACCGCAAGTCCAGTTAATCGCTTCTTTCCGTCGCTGTCGTCGAAGCGAATGTTGTTTAGCTTGAAGCAACGAATTGTCGTATCTTCCGTCATTTTATAGACTCCTGGAAAATCCTCGTAACTAACCTATCCGGCAATTCCGATTGCCAGACCTCCATCTCCCTGTCGATTCCTTCAGCTAGATCGGACGCATTCGCCTTGCCAGCAAGCTCAAGTAGTGCCGAACGACTACGCTCGCAATGACCTTCCACAGCGCCTGTAAGCGTAAGCGATACACCTAACGCGCGGCACGCTTCAATTGCTGGTGTCAAGCCGGCGTTCAATTTGATTGGCCAATTACCATAGAATTTATCAAGCCATCGCAGAAACTTCGACGGTTCTTTCGCAGCGGAACGTATCTCAGACACCTCCTTGTGGATCATGCGGGCTACTGCTGATGCGAATGCCGAGCGTGCTGCATCCTTCTGTTTGTCGTCTTGCGGCGTGTTGCTCGCTGGTTTTGTGTCTGCTGCGGGATTTGGATTCGGTGTCGTCGGCGTCGATGTTCCGGCGCTACCCATAATCGACTCAGCCTGTTCAGGATTGAGGTTAAACAGAATCGTGAGTTGGCCGATACCCGCATCGCGTGGGATCGCGCCAGTAGCTACTGCTGTTACAATGGCCGTTGCCGCCGTGATCTGTGCGCCGTTCAGAACCAAGTCGGTCGCAGTCTGAATCGGCTGCGCAGAAAGCATCGCCGCGTTGGACTTGGCGTCCGCGCCAGTTTGGCTTGGCGTCGATGCGTCGGCCTTTCCGACAATTGGTGTTCCGCCAACACCTCCACCCTGCAACTGCCCTAACTGGTCGGCAGGAACCATGTTGTTCGGTGCCATGAACACGTCGCCATCTTCGCCCATGCTGTTCAGGTTTTCTTGCCTGCGGACTTCATTGCGTGTCTTGAATCCCCATTGCAATGCGACGGCATGCGCTGCATACCGCTTGTCGATATTTCCTCGCAATAGGTTCTCAATCGTGTGCGCAACAAAGAACCGTTTGCGGTCTGATTCCGTGAACAGCTTGAAATTAAGCTCTTGCTCCCACCTCGTTAGGTGCGGAATCAAGTCCTCGTACCACTCAAGTTGCTGCTCTTCGATATTGTTGTTTGTCGATCGCGTGAGGTCGTACAGTTTGTGTGGCGGGATTCCGAACCACCGCGCAACCTCAGTGACGTAAAACTGTCTTGACTCCAGGAACTGCGCGTCCTTTAGCGGCATGTCAATTGTTTTAATGTCGAACTCTTCTTGTGGAAGAATTGCAATTCCGCGCTTTGCGCCACCGTGCGCCTGATTCCAATTTTCTCGCAACTTCTCAACGGCCTCAGGAAGTAAGTGCTTTTTGGGGAGCAATGCCAGATACGGCTGTGCGCCTCCACCGTAGAAGCCGGCTCCAAACGACTGGGCGGCCAACGCCTCGCCGAGTTGCTCACGGGCCCTGTCTACGATGCTTTTGCCGTCAAACGACGGTATATCGAGAACCTCGCTATCCCACAGGAGCGTCTTTGTGGTCGGCGGTGTTGGAAACAGATCGTTGTCGCGCACGCGCGAGATGTCATACACTCGCCTTCCGTTGCGCCATCCTAAACGTACTTCGTTCGTGTGCATCGGCCATAGCGCGACCAGCCGACCTACACCGTCGCGCTCAATGAACGAAAGCGCACGTTTCCACAATAAAATGAACATCTGTCCAATTTCACGGAACTGAATCGGAGTCAGCACTGGGTTGGGTCTGTCGTGCAGGACGCGATACTCTGGAATGTCTCTGGCTGGCTTTTTATCTCCGTCGTCATTGGTTCTCTCATAAACGCACAGAGGCAACGCGGCAGGCGTCGAACTAAGCAGCCTGACTCCGGCGTAGAAAGCGGACAGCCCCATGCAGGTTTCTTCGTTGACAGTAACGCCTGCTATGGTTTTCCCCCACGAGCCGAAGACTCGCTTGAGCGTCGAATCCTGATCGACACCAGCCCCCGTCACGATAAGGCCGCTGTTACTTCGATGCTCGACGCCGAACAGTCTGTCAATCATCGCTTATCTCCGGGGCAAGACCAGGATTGCCAAAATAATTCCCCCGGTTCCGATTAAAGAAGCAGCCGGACAAATCCACCAAAGCCCAGTGGCAATTGCCGATATAGAACCAATCCACAGTACATCGCGCAGCACTGCAATCATCACTGTTTTCTCGCAATCAAAAAAATGCTGTCGTCTCCACAGTAGTCGGCTGCTACGTTCCAATCGGACTCGGCAAGCAACTTATCAATCGCACAGTATCCAGGAATGGCGTCACGCGCAAGGCAAAACGTGTGCCTATGTCTGTTCGGCTGCATTGGGTTGTCGTATTGATCCGCTCTCCACCGTTCGCATGTCCATGCCGGAATGTGGATTACAAGAACTCCATTCGCATTCACTCGCTCGCGCGCCTGCCGCAACCAACCTTCCACGTCGTCCAGATGCTCCAATGTGTGGCTGGTGAAAATCACGTCCACATCGCCAGGCACATCACAGAGAGTCTTGTATTCAGACTTCTGGTCAACGATGATTGAGCCGAACCTAAGCGGCCCGTCCGAGCCGCCGAAGTCAATGACTCGCTTTCCACAGATCAAGTCCAGGATCGTGCCGGCGTGCTTTTGGATGCCTTTCCACCGCCAGACTCCAAGTTGCAGGATGGCTTCTGGAGAGTGTCGGCGTTGCCACGACTCGGTGCGATCTTGTGCGTCATGTAAGAAGTCGGTCACTTGCTTGTATCCTTTCTTCATGCTCAGCGATTTGTTCCATCTGAGCCACTGTCATGTTTCCATAACCCTTCCATCGCGGATCGCAATAATCGGCTACGTCGCATTCACTCAACGTCACATCTGCCGGAATATCTTGCCTCGCTGCCTTACCAAGCAATAGGGCTGCGTTTGCATAGGCAATGCCATTTCCAGGTGATTTTAACGTTAGGTCAGGCCACCCAATCACAGCACCTTTGGTAATTGGCCTAGCCGACACAAGCGACCGCCCAAGTTTTTCTCTCGCCGGCGTTACGTCAACGAATCCTCCATCATCGCGCCGCATCATCTCTTCGACCTCGCGTATCTTTGCAACCATCCTACGCATTCCATCTGGTTCAAGACTTGCCGCGTGGTCGGTCCCTTTCATCGAACGCGATAGCGTCAGATGCTTTTCTACAATGCACGCGCCGAGTGCTGCACCAACGATTCCCGCCGTGATTCCTGGTGTGTGATCAGAAAGGCCAACAAGAACACCAAACGTGCGTCGGTATTCTTCTAGTCGCCATAGACGCACGTGGTTGTTCGGTGTCGGATATTCGCTGGTACACACCAGCAGCACTACGCCACAGCCAGCATCGCGGACAATCTCAATGGCCGCCCATATCTCCGCGTCGTTGCGAGCCATGCCAGTCGAGAGGATTATTGGTTTCTTAAATCGAGAGACGTATCGAAGCAGCGGAAGGTTGTCCAAGTCTCTGCTTGCAATCTTGTATAACGGCGGACAAATCGTCTCTTCGATAATGTCTACGCTCTTCTGGTCACACGCGGTCGCAAAGAACACTTCTTGCCACTCGTTGTACCGCATGCGCTCGTTGAGGTGGACATATTCGGCGGCAGACAACTCCAACGCTTCGCGGTGTGTGCCATAGGTTGGCCCGAACGCATTGGGTCCGGCGT
>Ga0172381_10001815_pt1 | contig 24422 bp, 28 predicted proteins | sample Leawel6488metaG_FD_119754 | JGI IMG/M metagenome (GOLD analysis project Ga0172381, IMG submission 119754) | Leachate microbial communities from a municipal landfill in Southern Ontario, Canada - Leachate well 64-88 metaG | ecosystem: Engineered > Solid waste > Landfill > Unclassified | place... | reverse complement strand
TAAATACAAACGAAGTTTAGAAACATAAATATCGCGGTTTGATTTCTGAGTTAATGCTTTTCTCACTGGCTCAGTAACGCCATATTCGTCCCAAAATTCGTCTGTTTGATCATAAGCAATCGAACAATCTGACATCGAGTCCGCAGCTTCTTCAGCATCCCATAGCGGGCAAGGAAGGGTGGTAACTATTCTATTTCTATCAAGCTCTTCGGCATTTAGTTTGCTCTCCCAACCTGGTTCTAAGAGTAATTTCTTCGCGCCTTCTGGACCCCAGCCATTTCTAGCTGGTGTGCCATCTTTTTTATTTTTACTACAACCTTTTACATTATCACCGGCATCTCCACCAATCCACTTAATACGAATATCGCAAGGTTCTCCATATAAAACATCGTGAGTAAAGTCATAAACAGTTACTTTATCTGTAATAGTTTGTCTCCAATCAGAGTCTCCTGAATACCCGACCAATTTTCCTGGATACGTTTTACAGAGCAGCCCCCAAATATCATCAGCCTCTAAGCCTTTATCTTGAACGATTGTGGCTCCAAGGGATTTTGCAGCATGCTCTAAGAGTAACTTGTACAAATTTTCCATTTCATTTGGTTGAGTTACAAATGGCCATGAAATTTTTGTACGGTTTCCTTTGTACACAACTGGTTCTATTCCACGTGCGGAGTACCACTCCTGTAGAAAACTTGTTCTCCAGTATGGGCCAATATCGTTTGCAAAAACGTAAAGACAATCAGGGTATTCTTGCTTAATGCAAAAAATTCTTTTCATTATTCTATGCGCAATTTCTTCTGGCTCCGTAGGATATGCACAAGCAATGGATCCGCTCATAATTGAGTATGACATATTTTTTGCGAAATTGCGCCAGTCAATAACAAGCATTCTTTGAAATTCTTCCATGACATTCTCCTTATTAAATTATTTTATGTGTTTTATTATCACGCACATTGGTTATAGTTTTTTGAGAAACTTCAAGCATTGACATAAGCTCAGCTACTGAATAAAATCCGCTGCGAATCATTTCTACTTGCTCTTTCGTCAGTTTTGCTTTTTTCCATACACTTGATTTCTTACCTTTAAAAATATTCCTATTTTCTTGCTCAGTCATCCAACAAAGGTTTTTAACTCGGTTGTCTGAGCGGTCTTTATTCAAGTGAGAAATAATGAGCTTTTCTTTACTTTTTGGTTTCGGTAGAAAAGCTTCTGCTACTAAGGCAGAAACATACTTTTGCTTACGAATAATAAAGCCTTTTATAGTTAAGTACAAAGTAACCGTCTTGATTCCTTCAAGGTTTACGTAAGGTTTTAATATTCTTCTTTCTGAGGCTACATCCCCTGCATCACTTACTTTGTACGTGGAACAAGGAATATCTTTCCACATTTTGGACATTTTTGACATACAAACTCCTGTAAAATTTAATGAAAAGGGAAGTGATAAAAATTATCACTTCCCTTAATTATAAGGGAAGAGCCCTTATTATCTTTGCCATGCTTTTTTCTTGGTGGCTACAACTGGTGCAACTGCTTCCTGTACGGGGGCAGGTTTTACTTCTGCTGTAGGAGTAGCGACAGGTGCAACTTTCTCGCCTGAAAGCCCAGCAGTTAATGCTTCAGCATCAAGTGTAACTGGACCAGATTCCATAGTTCCAACAAGCTCCAAAGATTTCGCAATGTCAATATTATTCCAGTACTGAATATTGCCTTTGGAATCTTTATTGGCCTGAGCCTTTCTAGAAACCACCAAGAATAATTTGTTCTTAATAGCCAATTTGTTCACGTAAGTTAAAATGTTGCCAGCAATGTCAACTAAGTCATCGGCATCATCGTAAATTTTATCTTCAGAGATCCCGTTTGCAACAAGAATTTCTTGCCACAAAGCGATGTCCTGTTCAAGATATTTTTCGTTTTTGGTTTGTACGAAAAGATTGAAAGTTCCACCTTCTGCTTCAGAAGCATCTAAAGCTACCCCTTCTGCAGAAAGTTCATCGCGTACCATGACCTTGATCATACCACGAAGATTTCCACTTTCTCCTTTCTTGTACTCACCTTCTCGTACTGCTACGATGAAAGTTCCCTCTCCTACCTTACTTGTTCCGCCCTGGCTTGGTTTTACGGCTCCGCTCTTAATCTTGGCTCTGAGTTCTGCGACTGTAGACATTTCGATTCCTTTTCCCCACAGGGGAAATTTTATTGTTATGGGTTAATACCCGTTATATGAATTCCGATTGACCTTTTGGTTTTTGATCTTCTGATCTCTTCCGCAGGTCTCTCTCTCGTTCATGTGTACAATATAACTAAAACAAACAGGAGATTCAACCTTTTTTAACAAAATAAATGTAAAATAAAGTTTACATTTATTTGTCTAGTTTAGTTAAACCTTAAAATGTGCCTTCAAAAGAGGGTTTTAGCTTTTCCCAATCTTTTATTGCACGTTCAGAATGTAGCCAAATTTCCCCATGATGTAAAATTTCAGGTTCACCTACTTGCATACCTTTCTCACCAAGAACTTTTTCTGCAGCTTTTTCCATAATAGCTTTTGCTTTTTCAGCAACTTCTTCAGCATTGTGCTCGTCTGCATACAAAGTAACGGCATCATGAAGGGTAGCAATAACAAAAAATCCAGCATCATCGAGATCCTTACAAGCTGTACGCAGTATTACACTGCCTAGACCTTGGATTGGCACATTTCCTGCGCTCAAAACCGATGGATTATCCGTGCCCATCCTCCAACCATCAGGTAATAAAATTGAGTTCTTTAATTTATACGCATTCCTTATTTCACCTACAATGTAAGAATAATCAGGATATGCTTCGTGATACCCTGAAACAAATTCTTCTCCATCCTCATCTGTAACCGAAATATCATGGGTGGCATCTCTGATTGCAGCGGCTACTGCTTTAGGGCTAGCTCCAAATTGGATTGAAAGGTTTAATGTCTTAGCAATACTTCTTGTTTTTTTATAAGGCTTAAACCATTCTTCACTTCTCTGTGCTTCCGTAGGTATAGGTAAATCCTTCGGGTACATTCCAGCAATTTGTGCATAATACATATAAATGTCCGATGAGGCATAGGCCTTTTTCATCGCAGTATCCCCACTTATAGAAGCAGCAATGAACACTTCTTCACTATGGTAATCTAAATCAATCACGACTTTACCAGGCGCAGGGTCTACTAAAATCCTCATCCAGTGAGGTCCTAAGAAACATAATGATTTTGCTTTAGCTGCATTACGGGCGGTCTGCGTACCATATGGACCGAAGTCTGGACGTTGTACGCAATCTTGACCGATATAACTTAATGCATCTACTATCCCTTCCTTATCTGCTGTGAATGCCCGTAAAGAAGAGAGATGACCTTGATGCCTTTGATATTGCTTTAGAAGATTCTCGCCAGAAGCATAACGATCAATAACCTTTTTAGAAGTATCAACTTTCCCCGTTTTCGTTTTAGGGAACTTTTCTATTCCAGCAGTTTTACAAAAAGTGTTTACGATATTTTCCAACATATCATTATCCTTAGTAAATGATCCTTCAACGTAAGGACTCTTCATAAGCATACTTTTCTTTAAGCACAACATTTTTTCAGTTAGACCTACACGATACAAAGGTTCTTGTGGATGCTCAAGGTTCCACTCAACTTTTGCTTTTTGTTGTAAAAGTGGTACAACCTCTAGAAGCCTTTCCAACCGGTCTGGGTTAAAAGGCAAACCTCTTTGACCATACTTAGCAAGTCTAGCGGCCCAACCCCCAAGCTCTAGTTGAATGTTAAATATATCTTTTGCAGATAAACTAATTCCAGTTTCTAAATCCCCTTTCAATACTTTGAAGTATGATTCTTCTCCTACTTTCTCCATTTCGTCAGTTAGTTTGTTTGCAAGTACCAATAAATCAGCAACGTCATCTCCATTATAATCAAGAATTTCTTGCTTATTGTTTTCTATATCTTTTTCAGTTCCTTTAATAATTATGTTATCTCTAACATGGTGCTTGACATCAATTGCCGAATTATAGTATTGGCGATTAATTGTATCAAAGAAATAACAGCAGTCTAGCATAGCCCACCCAGCTTCTTGCATACTTACTTCTGAGACATCATCACTTGCTGTAAAATCCAGATCTGACTTTACAGTCTCAATATATTCGTCATTTATTTCTTTCGCTTCATCGATCTCAACTTGGCTGGCCTTTTTACCTACTCTTTTGCAAGGAGGAACTGTAAAAATTCCAAAACCATTTTTCATTACCTTACCATAAGAAAAACGATAATCTCCGTTACGCAACCAACGCCATTCAAGCATCAAATCTCTCCACTTAAATTCATTTGGATCCAGACCTAATGCAGCAAAACATCTGGATTCTGCTTGCTGAATAGAATAACCAACAAAAATATTGTTCTTCATTGCATATAAAGTATCAATGAATTCTTTATTTTGTTCTCCTTTCCAAAGCCAAAAGGTTTTTGTCTTTTCATTTTCTTCATGAATCGAGGCTGAAATTAATCCCATATCTGCATCAGCAGGGTACTTAAATTCAAAGTCTATCGCACATAAAGTATTATTCTTAATTAATTTATGTTCAACTTCTGTTTTCACTCCATCAATTATCATTTTGTTTCTCCATCTTGTGACTGTTTTACATACAAAATATCTTCCTTTACACCATTAATATCAATCATTACTGGAATAATGTCTTTCTGTGAAAGAAGGTTTTTGACACTCCATCTCTTCCAAGGCCTATCGCCATTTGTGGTTTGATATCTATTAAATGCAGATAAAAATTTAGTTAGCTTCATTTGTTCGTAATTTTCTTGAGGACCATCCATAGAAATTTCCCAATTTTTATGTAAGCAAAAATTTGAAATCGCATCCATGCTTGCATATTTTGATTGAGTTTCTTCCATTTCGGACCAATATTTATTTGTAGAACAATAAAAACCTTTTGGGTCGTTTTCATCAATTGCTCTATAAACTTCGATTAAATCTTCCCAGTATTCATCTGCGGCTATATAAAACGTAGGATCTTTCTTTGCATCAACATTAAATTTGAATTCCCAAAACCGTCTCATACCTCCAGCATCATTTATAACATCATAAATATGAATATTTGAGCTAGAAACAAAAACTGCGCTTTGTCTGCGAACATCATTTACTGTGGTGTACATTTCTCTGCCGTCAAGCGTTTCAGTAGTAAGGGCTGCTTTAATTTTTGCCATGGCCCCTGCATCAAGGTCACCGGAGTTATTTTGTAAACTTTTTGATAGTGCTAATTCTTGAAAATCTATTAAGTATTTTCCGCCAATCATGGCTTTTGCGTCTGTAGCTGTAAGTAAAGAAGAAAGATTCCCATTCTTGGAGTAAGCCCAAGAAAAAGGCTGAGAAAGTTTTTCAAAAAATGTAGTCTTTCCAACTTTCTGCCGATTTGAGTAAATAACGAAAAATATAGGCATCTCTTTTTCAGTACGATTAAATATTTTTCTTTTTATTAAATACAGCATATGTTTGAACATTTCAATATTCCAGGGCGCATTCATATAATCAACGCAGTAAATATCAAAAATTCCTTTTATCCAAACGTCAATATCTATTTTAGAATTTGGGTCGAATTTTAATTTCTTTCTAACGGCCTCTTCTCGTTGCTGTGCTTGCTTTTCTCGTATAAGGCATATACAAGAAGAAATCAAGTCTCTATCCAACTTACACCCCAAAGGGTTTCCATCCAAGTCTTTAGGAATATGCTGATTGTAAAATGCAAGGTCAGTTTTAAGTGTTGCGATGAGACCATCAAGATTTTTATCGTAAATTCCTGAGTCCGTTTCAACACTCATCGTTCCATTTGCATTAAAAATTATATTATAGGTGTTTAATTTACTTTGTACCCAGTCACGAATATCGTCAAAAATTTCTTCTGATTTCCCTGATTGTACACTCTCCACTTCATTTTTTACATTATCGCACCATTCTTTGAAATCTTCTGCCGTTGGCGGATATGTGCCATCTTTAAGCATTTTACTTGAAACTGCAAGGTAATCAACTGCTCTAAAGTTTCCCGTAACCTTAAAAACTCCCTTTTTATATGTTAAATTGCTTTCTAGCCACTTATTCATTTCTTCTGTGAAACCGTTTGTCATTTTTTCTCTTCTCCTTCTAAGCTAGCCTTTAGCCAAGAAGTTAAAACTAAATGTTTAAAATCCTTTTTATTACTTAAAAGTAAAAGTAAATCCTCGACATTTTTACTTTTCTCTTTGGGTGGGTCTTCCCTAAGTCTATCGTAAATCACTTTTTTGAACCCTTCTTGCGAAAAGTCTATCTCGACCAAGGTCTTTTTCTGCGTTAGAAGCCACTCTACGCTCAAAATAACGTTTTGGTTAGCAAGTACCCACCCTTTATTAATTTTGCTCTCTAGGACCCACCTAGCGGCTCGCTTAAACTCCTTTTTAGGAGCATCTTGTGAATGCTCCCTATTCTTCGCATTTTTAGCTTGCATGTAAATGAATTCAAACTCCTCCACAGGCATACCCAGTATTTTCTCTGAAATGGCTACAGAAGAAATCTTGGAAAGAGATTCTTCTCCCTTCTGTACCCATTGTAAAAAACTAGGCGGTATGGAAATAGCGGCTATCTGTCGCTTGAACGCTTCTTCTTTAAATTTTCTCACAAATCCTCCTCGAAAATGCAATTCAAAATGTATATACTTTTTGAACCACTTGCAAGACTTGGACCCTATGTATTTATGTAAACTTTTGTTAACACAAAGTATACATATATTTTCTGGATTTTTAATTGTATATACATTTTGAGTATATAAGAAAAGTAAAGAATTCTTATATATCTTCCTTTATTGAGGCACCACAGCGGTGTTGCCTTTTTTTGGCACGCCCTCTAAAATAATCGGACACTTCGTTCAATTATTTTTTGGCTAAATTGAACGAATTTAAGCACATTTTTGATTCGAGTTAAAAATATATTTTTACAAAAAAAAAATCTCATATGGGAGGTAAAGTTGGGGGTCTAAAAACCCATTTTTTCCCCTTTTTCATTAAAATCTTTTGAACCGACCTAACGGTTGGTTCAACCAAAATACATTATTTTTTCCCATAAAAACACCCTAACAATGTAAATTTTTGTTAACATAAAAATTCACATTAATTGTAAAAATATATTTTAATAAATGACCCCAGAAGGGTTAGTCAGGGAGTACCTTGCACAGTCCATTAAGTGATTTTTTTCATCGATGGGGGTGTCTAAATATAAGCCAGAAGTCTTATCTTTATCCCAAACGTAGGAAGAAAATTCTCCAATGGTATTTTTGCATTCAGGGCTTACGTGGATCTTATAATCTTGCAAAATTTTTATACCAGAGACAATTGAATTTTTTCCTTTAGATGCTTCCCTTGCCCCAGTTATACCTAACGTCCGCATTTCCTGGATTTCACGAGGGTTGGCAGAATCACAATAAAATATTTCTTTAGTGAAATTTTGGCCCTTTATCCAGGTAACTAAGTTTTGTATAGAGACTCTCGTCTCATAAAATTCCTTGTAAATCCAAATTTCCTTGTGTTCTTCGTCTTTTAGCGAGCAGAGTACGCAAGTAGGGTCAGTCCAGCCAAAGTCTACGCCAAAACATTTCTTGTATTTACTGGACCCATAAATTGATTTTTTGAATAATAAGTCGTTTACACTAAAGCTTCTAACGTCCCAGTTATCAAAAACTAATCCTTCTGAGACTCCCCATTCTCCTTTACCTACTATGGCAAATTTGCGGGGATTGGTAATTTTTAAGTCTTCTATAGATTTTACGAACTCGGCATCTAAAAAGATATTTTCTGTGTAATTTTTTGTACAAGCATAAACATTGTCCGTAGGGTTGTCAAAGAATCGCTTTTTTATCCAGTGCTTATCAGACCAGGGATTTAGCATCATGATGACTTGATAAAATAACCCATCAGGTAAAATACCTCGTATAGATAAATCCAATTTATCAAACTCATCTTCAGAGCGAATTTCAAAGGCTTCTTCGATAACAATCCAACATAGCGGAGTTTCACCAGATATAGAGGTTAATTTGGAGGCATCATCAAAACCCTTAAAGATTATTTTAGCTCCACTCGCTTTATGTTGAAATTCAAGTGGGCTCTTTAATTTCTTAAAGAATTTACCTACATGCAAAGCCTTGATTGCTTTTAGTACTTCGATATATGTAGAGTTTGCATGGGTGGCGTCATATTGTCTAATCACAAGAACTGTAGGACAAATCCCAAAAGTTTCCCAAAACCATAACATTCTCAAGATTATTAGCCTGAAGCATGTAGTTGATTTTCCTGATCCACGCCCACCTTTTATAACTAAATATCTTTTTTGGCAATTAATTACATCGTCATAATGGGGTCCAAAAAGATCTCTAATTGATAAATTCATATAATCCTTTTTACTTTATATTAAAAATACCAAATTTTCAGTATATTAATTTGTGTAAGATTAATTTATATGAAGAGGCACTATGTTACGCATGGAAAATTATGAAAAAGTCTTATCAACCCTTTGGTTTGATAATTTTACTTCATATCGTTCTGTTAAAACAAAGGATCCAATCACCGGTGAGACTTCTACTACGACAATGCCCATGGTAACTAACAGTAAATGCAGAATCTCTTTTCCTACATCTGATGAGCCTACACAAGATAATGATACTGCTAATATTATAAATAATAACATCGAAATAATAACCTATTATAAAGCTGATGTATTAACAGGTGATCAGGTTGAAGCAGTTAGAGTTGATAGAGATGGTATCACACCTTTAGCTACATACAAAGGAATTGTAGGTGAAGCTAATATATATAGAGGGCACAAAAAACTTTTATTATCTAATGTGAAAGTTTCTGGAGAAGATGCATGACCTTAAAAGATTTTATAGCACGTATAAATACTTCTGCAGAAAAGATGCCAGAAAAAATACAAGAACTGGCTTCTATGGAAGCTCCATTACTATTAATGGATGTAAATTATTTTACACCAGTAAAAAGTGGAGCATTGAAGATTGGAAATAAAGTTAGAGTTGAACCAGGCACCCTTATTATTAAAAATGATCTTGATTATGCTTCTTCTGTAGAATGGGGGCATAGAACTAAAAGTGGAAGTTTTGTACAAGGTCAATACTTTGTACAGAAAGGTATTTCTCTTTGGAAACAGAATTTTGCCATTAGACAGAAAAATTTTCTTTCTAAAACAATTGGAAAAGATATAGGAAAATGAATATTTTTACTTTATATGTAAATAGTGGAGAAAAATAATATGGCTTTAACTCAGCTTTTGAATGGTGCAAATTTGACTGATGCAATCTGTATACGTTTGAATACCTATTTTAATTCAACGCAAGGCGCCTCAACCTATACACTATATAAAGAAGCAATTACTGAAGGCATAGATACTCCTTGCTTTTTTGTTAAGCAGGTCACGCAGCATGTAGAAAAATTAATGGGACCAAGGAAAGAGAAACAACAAACACTGGATATTCAATACTTCCCATTAGCTACTAATCTTACAAAGATGGATAACGAACTTCATTTGGTTGAAGATTGCTTATATGAATGCCTCGAAGAAATTCCTATTACGGTTTTGGCTTCAATTAATAAAGAAGATTTAACTTTCACTACACGACTTATCTCGACTCAAAGTGAATTTTTAACATCACAGATTCAAGATAAAGTTCTTCATTTTATGTTGCAATGTAATATACATTATGTTAATGTGCCAGTTGCTGTTGCTATAAATATGAACGAATTAGCTTCCTATATTTGTTTGAATGCTGATCACGACATGTCAAGCAATACGGTTATGTTTAATGTGAACAAAGGAAGTTGATATGTTTACATACAAGTTATTAACAATTCACAATTTTACATATAAAGTAATTATTTTATGTGTAATAGCTTTTAGCGAGGTATTATGATAATTCCATTTTTTACAAATAGGGCTCCTGATGGGACAATCATACAGAGGCATATAACTGCAAACAATTTTATTGGTTATGAGAAACTTGATTTACGCATTCAAGATGCAAATCTCATTCCAACAGCAAAGTACGTCTCTGCTAGAATTTCTGCATATTTGAATTCTCCTCAATATAAGGCGGCATCTGATGCAGAAGAATACTACAATACACACAACATCACGATTGATAAAAAGCAACGTGGGTGGTATACACGTACTGGACAATTTGTTCCTAGCAAGCAAAACAATTCTAAAATTCAGCATCCAATTTTTAGGACTATTGTTAATAAAAAAGCAAATATTGCTTTAGCTAAACCAATTTTAGTTAATGCGTCTGATGATAAGGTTGGGGCTTCTTTATCAAAATATTTTGATAAGAAGTTTTCTCAAAAGCTTTGTTCTTTAGCAAAGAAAGCATATGTATTCGGAAAGGATTGGCTTCTTGCTGAATATGATGCAAATAATAAACTTTGCTTTAGAATGGTTGATAGCACACAAGTTATTGATACATGGTCAGATACTGATCACGATGACCTGCACAATCTAACTGAAATTATTTGGTTTGGTCATTTGGAATATATACAAGAAAATGGTACACTGTTGAGCCAAAAGTTTGCAAGAGTTTATCGTAATGGATTAATTTATTTGTATAAATCAGATGCAGGATTTGAGACGCTAACTTTTAAAGAAGTTAAGCCAATTATGCAAGTGGAAGGAAAAACAGAATCTTGGGAAACCCTTCCTTGGATCCCATTTACTGCTTATATGGATGAACTTTCACTTATAAAGCCTTTAAGACATATGATCGATGCGTATGATGAAACCTCTTCTGATGATCATGATCTACTCAGAGATGTCCCTAATGTAGTGCATGTATTTAAGGGGTATGCAGAAGATGATCCTGAAACCGCGACTAAAAGAATTCACGAGACTCGTACAGTTTTTCTAACAACTGATGGGTCTTATACAACTGTTAAACCTGAAATTAATCTTGAAGAAAGTGAACGGCACCTTACAAGATTAAATAATGATATTTATGATTCTGCTTCTGCAGTTGATTCTAGTAAAATTGCACTTGGTACCATTTCTGGGATCGCAATTAAATTGAGATATCAAGATGCAATTTTTGATGCACAGGAACTTTGTACATGTTTTGGAACTTCTCTAGATATGCTTGTTCCTTTTATTCTTATGGACCTTAAAATAAAAGGAGAAGCAATTGCTGAAGATGTTACAATGGACTATGTTTTTAATTTGGATCTCGCAATAGATGAAACGGAAGTTATAGATAATTTGAAAAATTCAGAAAATATACTTTCCAAAGAAACGATTCTCGAAAATCATCCTTATGTTAAAGATGCAAAAATGGAACAGGCGAGAATTGATAAAGAATCTGAAGAGGAAGTTCAGCAACCTCCAGTTTTACAGGAAAAGGTAAATGTCGAAAAAGCAGCCAATACAGACACCACGGTGGAAGAGTCCATATAAAGTAACTGGAAATAAGCCAAACTCCGGTGACACATACACACCATTAATAGATGGTGTAGTTGGAGAAAAATGTGGTGAATTTAAACCTCCTGTTAATTTATATGAAGAAATAGTTACAGATAGTGGGCAAAAATGTGAAATTGATGATCTTAAACTTTTAGAAGAACTTGATGAAGTTCTTCAAAGACAGCAAAATACTAGTCATTTTCTTCCAGAAACAATAGAAATGCTTCAAATTTATGCTTCTCGTGGGCTTTCTGATGATAGCTTGGCTATGATGCTTGGCGTAGATATAGACGAATTTCGTGTTTTAAGGGCCACAGATCCATGTATTGAAAGAGCCATTATAAAGGGTAGGCTTCCACTTGTTCATGCCATAAATATAACTATGTGGAAGCTGGCTACAGGTAGAATGCCTGTAACGGTAAAAAGATTTTTGAATAGCCCAGATGGAATTGAAACAGAAGTTACAACAACTACTGGAAAGATTGATTTCAAAACTTTAAGATTGTTAGCTAAAAATTTTGCTGGTTATGTTGATGACCCTTATGTTAGTGAAAAAGATAGAATGCTGCAAAAGCAAAAAGATCAAGAGATTGCTTTAAGGGCTCTATAAGTATATTCATGGAATGAACAAAGATGAATTTAAACTTTATATGCAAAAGCAATCTCAGTGGTTTCGTGATAACACTGATACAGCAATGCTTACCATAGAAGAGCTAAATCATCTAGCAACTGAATATAGGGAAAATTATGAACGAAAAAATAAACCTCTCGATCCCTGGTAAAATTAAAGGGTTTTTATATAAAGCCCCTACAGCGATATTCTATGAGAATGGAAAATTGTCACTAGGTAGAATTATGCTTATTATAATCTTTATTACTTTATATATAATGTGGATTAGAGGATATATTTCTGGTTCAGATAAAGTTCCAGGAAGCATGATAAATGTTTTCTATAGTTTACTTGGTTATTGTTTTGGAACAAAGTTTGCAGGTGTAGCCCGCAAAGTGGTAGATAATAAGAAAAAAGAACAATTAACTTCAACTGTGGAGGACCCAGATGCCTAATTCAATGCGACCATCAGAGAATGGGTATAAGTTACTTAGAGCAGAAGAAGGGTGCATACTACATCCATATTTATGTAAAGCAGGTAAGGCAACGATTGGCTATGGTTGCACATATTATGAAGATGGTACTAAGGTTACTATGCAAGACCCTAGCATCACTATGGAACGTGCAGAATCTTTGCTACAAATACTTGCTACGGATATAGGTAATAAAATTTATGATATGTGTGATGTAATTCTTACGCAAAATCAGTTTGATGCGTTAGTGGACTTTGCCTTCAATCTTGGTATTTCTGCTTTACAAGGTTCATCTTTAATGAGAAAAATAAATAATGGGTGGACCCCTAGAGAAGTTGCAGATGAGTTTGAACGATGGTGTTATGTAAGGGACCCCAAAACCGGCAAGAAAAACAAGGATGCTGGAGTCTTAAGAAGAAGATTAACTGAAAAAGCATTATTTATAAGCTGAGGAACACATGAAATACAAAATAAGCATTATAATAGCTATTACTTTATTAGTAATTTCAAACATAATTACATATAAATTATCCAGTAAACAAGATACTCAGATTGTAACTAAGACTGAATTGGTTACTGATAGTACCCAAATTAAAGTGTTAAGCGATAGTCTTGCTTACCTAGAAGCTTCAAAAATCAATGTTAAATTAAACATAAAATATGTACATGACACTCTAGGTAATACTATTATAACTTATGATTCTGTGGCTTCTAAAATTGATACAGTTATATACACTAAAGTTGTTCACGATAGTTTATATGTGAATGATACTTTATATGTAAAAGACTCTGTTTATAGAACAGCAATATCTGTAGAGAAAAAATGGAAAATTGAGGGTGGAGTATTTATTGATCATGGAATTAATTTGGATAAAGATTTCAATTATGGTGCAAAAGTAGGAATTAAATATTTTATATGTAACCCTATTTATATTGAAACCTATACACAAAAGAATGGATTTACTGACAATAAAGACTGGAAAATAGGATTTAGTACAGGTATTTATTTTTAACTATTTACTTTATATGTAAATGTGGTTTATAGGTATATTTATGGTGAGGTATTTTAATGACGTTAAGTGAATTCACAAAAAATTGGACAGATTTTTCAGCTATGGTGACAGCCACACTAGCGCGTCAAGATGCCACTTTAGATAAGCGAGAAGGCTCAGTTCTGTATGATTTTGCTTCACTCACGGACTATAATATTACTTCTTTTGCTATAGAGATAGCAGATCTTTTTGAACAAATGTTTTTAACCTCCTCTACTGGAACGTACCTTGAACAACATGCTGCCCGCTCAAACGTAGAGAGACATAAAGCCAGTGCATGCACACGCAAAGCATATTTTTATAGTACAGATGATCTAGAAACAATTGTATATCCAACCATACCTTTAGAATCTAGTTGGAGTGGACAACTTTCTGATGGGTCCAGCGTATCTTGGCTATATAAAGAAAGAGTAGATGACACAATTGATTATGAAGTTTTTGAATGTCAGGTTACTGGATCCATCGCTAATGATGAAGAAATTACACTAACTTCTACCACTTATGGAACATATACTGTAGTTTTACAATTAATTCCATTAGTTTATGGCGAGGATGATGAGGATGACGATGCATTAATTTTACGAACACAGACTGTGGAAAAGACCCCTGCATATGGTGGAAATCGCACTGACTACAAGGAAAAAGTAGAAGCAATTGAGGGTGTTGGAGGAGTGCAGATTTATCCTGCATGGGCTGGTGGTGGTACCGTCTTGCTATCACTTTGCACACCAGAAGAAAGCGATCCCGAGGTGTCAACATACTTAACAAATTCGGTTAAAGAGTTAGTTGATCCCGTTGATGCTGCTGGTGAAGGTGTTGGGTATGCACCTATTGGGCACACAGTTACAGTACAAAGTGTTACTTCTGAAACGGTTAGCTTTGCTATAACAGGTGTTGCCATTGCTAGGTCTTATCAACAAACTAACGTCGTGGCCGCTATAAAGGATGCACTAACTGCTGCTTTTACAGAAAGATTTCATGACCAATGGTCAACATACGATTCGGTATCCTTTGACTATAATGATGGATTGGCTTTGAATGAAATTGAATATATTATTATGAGTGTAGCAGGTGTAAAAAATGTTGCAGGTACAATCACTACTGTGCAAGATGGCACATCTACTGGAACAAATGGATATGCTGTCGGCCTTGATGCTCGCGGTGCTTTCAAAAAGCCAATCTTTGATGCAACTAATACGACGGTTGCTTTCTTAACTGCGTAAGGGGGGGATTATGGCAAATTTTTCCAACATCGCAGATACACGAATAGTTAGGGTTTACGAACAAATTAATAATTTGCCTTCAAAAATATATGGAAAATCTGTGGAGGCTATTTCCCATTGCACAGCCACAGATGTTGACTTTAAAAATTTTGCAGAAGATATTGAGAATATTGCTACTGAAGCAGAAGTCACATCGATTGTGGATGAAGATGGAGCTACATACTGGGGTGATAGACTTGGTATTCAACTTGCTGTTATTACTGATGATGCTGTAGCTACTGAATGGGCAACAAAACTTGGTATCACTTTGGTAGGAACGACCCTTGCTGAAAAAACATTAGAAATTCACAAAGCACAGCTCATCACTAAAAATGGCTTCAATGTACGCTATACTTGGCCATGGCTTCAAAGGATGATCGATGACTATGTGGGTGATGGAAATTACACACTATCTTTAGACGTGCAAACTTTTACTTTGTACTTAGCGACTCCTGATGCTTCTATCATGTGGGCAAGTCAAGTCACATGGCTTGTAGATAAAGTTTTACCTTGCAATATTGGCTACTACTTGATACAACAAGCCTCACAGACTTTTGCAAACGTGCTAACCTCTACATATAGTGACACTGAATATTTATATTACTTGAACTATTGGTGCTTAGGCCAAACTCCTTTTAGGAAGGTGCAGTCTTGGTCGGCTCTTGCAAGTACCACAGATACTGATGAAGATAAGGTCGCTGCTTGCTTACGCAATGCGATATCATATGCTCAGTGGAATAACGCCTACTTATGTACACTTGAAAATTATGTTTATGATTCAGTAGCAAATACGATCACGATTTCTTTACTTATCACTTTCAACTTGGCGCATGAAGATTGCACACATATAGCGATATATGCAGATGATGATACTTTACTTGCAGAGGCCGATGTTTTTATACCTTTTTCTAATACCCACTCACATGTAAAGTTTCAGTGGGTATTCTCCCTGGAAGGCTTATGATCTCAACTGTATATCAAGTATGGGCATATAAAGCACTAGATCTTTTTAAGAATCTTCCTGTAACCGTGGAGTATCAAACATCGTATACAGGCACCGATTGGATCTATGGCTATATAGTGTCAAGAAGTTTTACTACGGATCATGCGGAGTTTGTAATTAGATGCTTCCCACAACAAAGAGTTATTACAAATCCAGTGGAAGGTGTTACACGCATACGACTACGGGCGATGTATGGCTCTGAGGTACTACAGTGTGTGGGAAATTCGGCAACAATTTTTTCGGACAACTTGATTCCTATGGAAGTTAAGTTGTACATAACTTGGACACTCGGATAGAGTATCTTTATATAGAGGTTTTTAATATGGCAAACAATCTTTCGATAGCATATTGGGATGATGTAAGACATAACTGGAGTGATTCACTTCCAGATCCTGATGTCATTACAGCACCAGATTTTAATGGTTTGAGTAATGGCGCGGAAGAAATAAAGTGGCGTAGTTCTGTTTCTAGAGTAGTTACAGGAGCAGAAGCACTCGCACTCTATGGTAGTGCTCTAGTAGCTGGTGAAAAACTTTTTTTCGAGGCTGTTTCTCTTTCACTTAAAGACACAAATATTTCTAGCACGAATCGTGCGCACGTTGTAAAATTTCATTTAGCTCGTGGACTTGATGAACAAATAGTCACACTAAAATCGTACAAAGATGCCAGTTATGAAAAAGTTGACATCGACTACGGCATAGATAAATTTGGTGTTATTGCACTTGTTACAGGTGCCAGTTCTATAAAATTCCGCTTTGAAGTTCCCGTTACTGATGCTACTGAGTATTACTACTGGGTGGAATGTGCGAATTCTGTGCAAACTGTCTTTGGTGCCGCTGCTTATGCAATGACAGCAAGCGAAACTACTTGGCTTAATCTTACGAATATTTTTGGTGGTACTCTTGGTGATCATCGAGGGTTTTTAAGCCACTACTACGACTATGACTTTAATGAGTGGCGTGATGAGATAAGACCTGATAAAGTTATTTCAACTGAGATCATCACCGAAGATCTTCATGTGACAAATGTTTTTACCGCTAAAACAATGACGGTGACTGAGGATATAAATGCAGTCACGATCACTGCGGATGGTATGTATACGGATGGAATTAGTGCAGGGTATGTGTCCACAGATGAAATTTTGGGGTCAGATATCAGTGCATCTTCCTCTGTGATATATGCTGGTGGAAGGCACTATCAAAGCGATATCACTAAGAGGATGCACCACATTGACATCCAAGCGAGCGCGAATTCTTCAGGTATAACGACTGGAACTCCATTTACACTTATACATGGATATATGTTTGGTTCAGTGCAGTTTCCTTTAGCTGGAACGCAGACGCAGTATGTGAAGACTGATCAGCGTATTAGAATTTGGCTCTATGCATACTCTGCATCTAACACATCGGGTACAAATTTCACATTCAATTTGACGGTGGATTATTTTACTGCACTTGGTCTGAGATACCTAAATGGCGACTTGGATGAAGCATCAAAAACTGTTACCCTTACACCCGCTGGTACACCCGTCTTTGATGCAGGTGGCACTACGCAATATATGTGGTCAGGATATGTTGATATTTTTGATGTGGAAAGAGCCACTACTGATGTGATTCCTGGCTTTGTGACACTAACTTGTACAAGTCCGAATCAAGCTGCAAATAGCTTGAATGGTTTCCTTGAATGGGAAAGTTACGACCACTACAAGGCATAACACACAAAATAAAAACCCTGTTACATATAAAGTAGCAGGGTTTTCTTTTTAATTATTTTTAAAGCATAAAGATTTCATGAATGCTATCTGAGCGTTAGCACTTTCCATATACTTATCTTTTTCAAGTAGATATGCTCTTTGCCAGTTTATAGCTTCATTATAATTATCTACTTGTGTTAAATTCCAAAAACATTTATCAATTTCGTCTATTGTAGCATCAACTTGTACACTATTTTTACAATTATCATAGGGTCCTGGAATAGTGTTAAATTTAGTCCCAATAAACACGCTATCAGTTGCATAACTTTGTAAAGCTTTTATGTCACTTTTACAAGAATTAAACCAATTTTCAACTAGCGGGCCTATTTGGAAATCAGCATGAATTTCACGCAACCTTCTAGGAAAATCTAAATATCCAGAGCCAGGTATAAATTTTACCTTATCTTTTACATCTTCTAAGAAATCTGGACAACTACCCATCCACATAAATATTATTTTGTCTGCAAGGATATTCTTTTTCAAAAATCCTAACCAATTTGGACTTAGATCTCCAGAATCACCTTGTATGTAGTGACTTTTACTTCCAGCATAAAGAATGGTTGGTTTCTCTAGGGTTTTAAGCAATTGTCCTTTTCTTGAAGAACCATATAGATGTAAAGGAATAACGTTTTCGATGAGATTTATTTCACCTTCGTAGCCCAAATCTTTAATGCACTCACCTAATGAGTTTGTACTAACATTTACTGCATCACACATATGTATAATTTCAGATGCAATGTGTCCAGCTTTTCCATCACCATATAATTCACGCACAGGCAAATATTTTGGGCATTGCCACTTATCAAAATTAAAAATCATATCATCTATATCATAGATTATTTTGTATTGAAATCTTGACTTTAATTTGAAATATTTTGAAACTATTTTTAACATTTGATTGGTATAACAACGTTGTACAAGAATAGCACGAGTTGTCTCCAAAATATTCGAGTCAAATATCGGTCTTGGGGAAATGATTGGCAAAAAGTTTTGTTCTACATAGTGGGTACTAAGCACACGAACCCTATCTATAAGTCTTATATACCCACAAGCACTGAAATCGCACGGTAATACGATAACTGTATTTTTTAGTGAAGCTGTTTGTTTATTTATCATAGTTCCTCTTTTTTTGTTTTGATTCAATACTCTCTTTTTTCATGATAGAAACATATCCCCGTTTTGCCTTTAGTCTTAGTAAATTTATTTTATCTTCGATTTCACTTTCAACTAAAGAATTCATCAATGTTCCAGAATTTATACTTCCAGAACCAGATTCTTCCTGTAAATCTAAAGATGTGCAGGAAAGGCCCCATCTTTTTTTCTCCATGAACATTTCTTTTCTTATATAAAAGTAAGCAATATTTGCAAATGTACCCTTTTTTGGTTCATATTTCCATACAGCTTTTTCTATTCCGATCAAACCTGCAGCAATTAGATCGAATACTGTATACAGTTTATGTGTAACGTATTCTTTATGCCCTATACTGCACACTAAGCACATCAATCCTTCTTGCAATTTGCGTAAAGAATTTAAATTACCAGCTTTATATTCCATAGCAAACCGGTGGTTATCAATTTCAGAGCTTACTGGCAGTAATCCCACAGCTTTCGTTATAACACTTTCGGTTACTTCTAAACTAAATTCATGCATTTTAACTCCAAGGTTATAGCAAAAAAAGGTATTTTTATTATATGACTAAAACTCCGTATGATGAATATAAATGTGTTGCAGATAAATTAATGAAGAAATTAGGTACTGATCTTATTTCAAATACTATTAGATTAAAGATTTCTGAAAAACTTATTACCCTTAATCCAACAAAGGTAGAACAGGAAGATGAACATGTAACTTTTACAGGGTTAGATGCCGAAGGTTTTATTCCTCCAGCATCTTCATCTTCCCCTTTGTAGTCTTGCCTTATTTCTGGCAGCCTCTGAAGCAATATGCGCATCATGAATTTTCTTTTTCATAAATGCTAAAGTTACTCCTTGTGTTATTTCATCTTGTTTTATAAACCATAAAGGATCTTCACAAAATTTATCTTCCCACAAGTAATAGCACGTCAGCGCAACCCCATCAGAGGCATCTAAAAAGACTTTACTTTAGATGCAATTGAATCAGATGATTCAAAACCAGAGAAACTTAAAATTTTTGCTGATAGTGTTTCTATTTCACCTACTCGCAAAATCCTATTAAGAAGTGCAACAGGGGTAGTTACTTTGTATTCAGCAATAGCATTTGCATCTCTCCAAAGTAACTGCTGTGTTTCAGGATTTATTGTACAATTTATTACAATGGTTTCTGAAAATCCGATGTTATCTCCGGTAGCTTGATATTTCTGTCTAGCTTGTTTAAGCTCTTCGGTAGTGATCGGTTTGATCAGCCACTTAATCCCAGGGAATCTTGGTAAATCCACTTCTTTCGTTTCTTCTTTCTGGATCCCACTAACGAGTTGAAAGAAGGATTTTTTTTGTTCTGGCTCTTTATTCATAATTTTTCTCCTTGAGAAAATGAGGTTATCAATCAATTTTTGTATATTTCCTACCATTAACAGCAGAAGATATACATTGTTTTTCATCTTTAGTACAAATGAGTAATAATGAACATAGGGATTCGACTATTATTTTATTGGTATCAAAAGAACTTTTGAAATTTCTTACACGAAAATGTTTTGTAATTAGGGATATTGCTTCAAGATTGCTTATACCTAGCACATAACAAAGCATATTTGAAAGTTTCCCGTAAAAATCCAGTTGCTTGGATTTGATGTGACAGGTAATAAATTTTTCTTTTAAACAATTTTCAATTGTTTTAGCTATAGAAAGCCCCTCTTCCTTGCATAAGTTTTTTAAGAGTTCGCAATCTCTTTTACTAAGGAAAGTAACTTTCGCATATGCGGGAGTTTTATTGGATTTTCTGGACATTGGCTGGTCCTCTTTGATACATATCAAATATACTAAAAAATTACACATAAAATAAAATTATTTACATTATGTGTAATTTTCAAAATGATTTAAGATAGATTTGCATAAGATAACATATCAATTGTACCATAAATAGAAAGTATTCCGCAACGAAAGCATACCGTAGATCGGTCAGAAATATACTCTTTTGCAGTACTTCCTGCCCCACCATCTAGGGCATAAATACCATTCAAGTACCAAGTTCCATCTAGATATCTAGATTCTCCAACTGAATAGCTAGGGATATCTCTCCAATCAATGAATTCAAAATTCTCAATTGAAATAAAACGATCATCCATTTTTAATGCGTCTTCAAGTCGTAATTTAATAACAGATTTTGCAAAACTTGGGCTTTCTTTGAAAAGATCCTGTAACTCGAAGCCATAGTTTTCACTATAAATAGGGTTTAAGAATCTTTCGGTATGAATAACTTTCCATACACTCTGTACGTAAGCATCTTCACCATCAACTTTAGTGGATGAGATATGACCAGTATCTGTCATTCTATACGTTTTAGTTGGTAAAACTGACATAATTATATAACCTCTTCTCCAACATTAAGTTGAAGATTTGTTCTTGATACAACATCACATACAAAATAACGATCTCCACCGTTAAATCGCATACAAAGTACTCGATCATTGACTTTCAATCCATTCCAAAGTATGACTTCTTTTGCCTTGATTTCATGTAAGTGGCCATCCGTGCCCGCTGTACCGTTATTAGTTACTACTCCAGGAACTGAACTCACCGTTACGGCAACCGTGATACCTGTTTGGCTATTAGCTACTCCAAAATTACTTAATCCAGTGGCTGTAATAGTATCATATGATTCCTCGGTGTCTGTCCACTTGTCATCTGTGGTTTTACTGCCATTTGGCAAAATTACTTTGTATTGTTTACAGGAAGATCCAAGTATAAAATACTCTTCACAAAGTGCTCCAACGTCATCAATGGTTATCACTAAAGGATTTACATTTTCTACTGTACCATATACAATTGCTGTAGATTTTACAGAGGTATATACCGTATCAATGGCTTTATGTATTTTTTGCATCAATTCTTGTAATGTCATACAGCAGTATACTCCAGATTTCTAGGGGGAGAAAAAGCAATTTCCGTTTTTAGCATATATTCCATGGAAGGAATCAAGCCTAAATCTACTTGCAATTTTGCATTTGAGACAGATATTTTTATTGTAGCAATTGCAAGCCAATAACAATTAAATGGGTTTTTAACAATGTGTATTAAAAAGTTTGTTTGTAAATGTGACAATTCCTTAGAAATTTTAGCTGTATCTATAGCAGAAGTAACTAAGGAAAAATTAGTTTTTGTGGTTTCAGTAGAAAGGAAAACTAGATCTCTAGCAAAAGTTTCTGGTTTAATAACATCTGCCGAAGTAAATAAAAAGTTTTTATCTCTTATCCCATATTTTGCTTGCGAATTTAAAAAGGCAGTAAAAGCAACATCTTCCACTGTACTTACTGGAGGGTAAGAAGCACTTTCTTTATAGGTCTTTACATCTTTACCTTCTTCATTCTTCATTGTTACTTCTTCTATGAAATTAAATTCATTTATAATATCAGAACCAGAACTTTGTATGTTATAACCTGTTATAACCTCATTCTCTTCTAATTCGAGTAAAGGATTACAGTCATAACTTTTATATTTTTTAGCAAGATATTGAAATCTTGAAGTAATATGTAAAGTATAACCAGTATACGTATTATCTATATTATCTTCAAAATAGCAACAAGGTATAAAATGGTTATAAGCACTAGAAGAATTTGTACTTAAACTTGTTAGATTATTTTTTATAAACCATCGGGTAAAGAAATTATCCATTGAGGCATATAATATTTCTGATAATTTTTTATTTTGGAAAAAAGACGGATCCACTGAAAATGAAAATTCGGGGTCTTCAAATGGATGGATCTTTCCTTTCAATAATGCTATACCACTTTCCATTAAATTTTTTACTGCAAAGTTATTAGAATTTTTTTCTAAATCTAATAGTTCTTTTTCATCAAATCTATCTATAACAATGGAAACTTTATCAGAAGATTTTGAATTCATGGTAGCATTTATAAAATCTATAACATTAACTAATGTTAATTTCAATTTTTCTTTGTTCCCTGCTTTTGCATTATCAATCGCACTATATCCGACTTGTTTTGAGATTGAATTGTAAGCGAGATATGGGCATTTAATTCTCTCAAAAGAGTTAATTAAATTAAATGCTTTGACTTCAAGCAAATCTTGCGATCCACCCACTTCTTCAACATTTCCAACAAAAATTGGGGATTCTTCAGTATTCAAATTTTCAGTATCATATTCATAAGACTCTGAAACATATGCTAGATTTTTTACAATAATTACTGTTGCACCAATACGTATAAATTTGTTATATAGGGATTGTGTTGTATAAATAGGTAAATTATCACTTTGATTGCTGTTCATTGTTCTTGCAAATTCAAGAGCACTTCCGGACAACCCTTCACTAAATGTGAAGTTTTTTACAGTGAAACTTGCTGAGGATGACTTTTTAGTTGCAAAAAAATCATTTAGCTCTAAGGTTAAATCAGTGGCATATTCTGAGAGATCTAATTCATACCTATAGCATTTAACAGATCTTCCACCAATTACACAAACTTCATAAATTTCTTCAGATTTTCCATCTGCGGTTTTAGTAAAAAATTTCTTATCAAATCTAAAAGCCAGAGGGTCCATATAAGCAGATTTAAATACTCCCTGGTACTCTGTTACAGGTATGAAACCAAAAATTTTTATAGTATAGTAATTTGTTTCGAGTTCCATATCAATTCCCAGAAGAAATTTTAGTGGTATTTGTGGTCCATCCACGCTTGCCTGTTGAAGTGTTTTGGACACAAAATGAATTTTTATTTTTAGCTAAGACCTTGCAAGTCTCTTTTGAAAATTTTACTTCATTAGTTCCAAAATATAGTTCTTCTATTTTAGAGTCAGTCAAATATTTTTTACATATACCTGAGACTATGACTATATCCCCGATACAATATCCTCCTTTAGAAGTTGCGCGAGCACTGATAACTTTTCTAAAATCCTGGTTTGATTGAAGATTGAATTTTATCATAGGGCGAAATTCTTTTAATTCTAGAGTATACCAAATATCCAAAGATTTTGCTTTATATGACCAAGTTAGATGTGGAATGTACATTCTTTCTACTGAAATATATTCAGATTTGGTATAATTTCCACTACCATCTAGATTTCTGGAAAGTTCTTCCGTTAAAGTTAAACGAACAGGCACTAAAAGTTCTTCGGCAGATTGGAAAAAGTCTACGTAATACATAGGTTCTTTCCAAGAATCCCCGGTTGCTAAAGGATCCTCTGGAGTAAATGGAAAATAAGATTCAAATGTTAAATTTCTCGGAGAAGCAAATTTGGTTATACTGTGAGTGTAGCCATTGATGGTTGTAAAATATTCCGTGTTATCCGTAAATTTTTCATTAAAAATAGGAGGTATAACAGGTAATTTTATAGATGTACCATCTGAATTCGTACCTAAAGTAAATCTTATTTTCATATCAGTAATTCTCCAAGATGACCTGTTTCATCTATAAGGCGTAAGTTGCTTTTATTAAGTTGTACATTATATTGTCTAGAATCAATATTCGAGTTGTTATAGTACTGGTTTCTATTTAAGATATAATCTTTAATACTTTGTATGTAATCTTCATCTGCTTTTCCTACCTTATTGTCAATAGAGCTTGTATCTTTTCCTATTTCCCCTAAAGCTTTTCTAATTGACTCTAGCAAATTAAAAGATTCTGGCTT
>Ga0172381_10001814_pt1 | contig 24428 bp, 21 predicted proteins | sample Leawel6488metaG_FD_119754 | JGI IMG/M metagenome (GOLD analysis project Ga0172381, IMG submission 119754) | Leachate microbial communities from a municipal landfill in Southern Ontario, Canada - Leachate well 64-88 metaG | ecosystem: Engineered > Solid waste > Landfill > Unclassified | place... | reverse complement strand
GTTTCTATATATTTTGATGGTTTGACTATAACAAAATCGTTAAATTCTATTGAAACGACTATTTATGATGGTATAGTGCCTAAAACTGAACGTGAAGAGGTTGAATTAATAGAGCAAATTACATTTTAAATATAATAATATTAATGAGGAAGAATTGTGTAAGGAATTAAACATAAATAAAGAAAAATTGAAAAAATATTTGACAGGGACATATGATTTTACATTAATGGAGTTATCAAATTTGGTGGTTTTGGTTGGTAAATCAATAACGATAAAATAGTTAAACCCTCTAAATGAGGGTTTTTTAATAAAAAGAATACATTATGAAAGAAAACAAATTTAAGCAAATAGGTGGACCAAAGATTGACAATATTGTTGATTACATTGCAGATTACACAAAAAGGAAGAAACATGGAACTAAGTATTCTAATGTTCAGATTTGTTTAGGTTGTGATTCACAAGCTAAACGGAGGAGTGTCAATTATGCAATAACAATTGTATTGTATGATGATTTTCAACATAATGGTGCACATTATGTTTTCAAAAGAATAAGAGTACCTAAGTCTTATTTAAGAAAGCGAAAAAGAGTATCACAATGGTTTATAGATAAGATTGAAGATTTCAATGATGATATTTTTATGGAATTGGATGATTTAATCATAAATAGATTATGGAATGAAGTTGAATACTTAATGGAATTGGGTTTATGGTTAGATGATGAATTGAAAGGTAAATATTTCATTAATCATGCTAAGAATGATTATGATGGTTCTCAACCATATAGATTGCCTATAATTCACTTAGATTTCAATCCATTTGAAGGTCTCAAACGAGAAAATAAATCTAATAAGTTGTATTCTAGTGCTATGGGTATGCTTTCAGCTATGGGATTTAGGGTAGTTGGTAAGCCAGATGCATATGCTAGTTCGAGTGCTGCCGATCTTGTTTGCAAATAACTCATTACCCAAGTGGTAAAGGAGTACTGAAAACCTGCAATTTATTGTGGGTTTTCTTCTTTTCCCCAAATTCTTTTTTTGATATTGTCTAAGTATAATTTATCAATAAGATAATAAGAATCGCAATTTAATGTGATTTCTCTTACTTGTGTTGTTTTACAAATATCTGTATCTTTATATGTGTTGACTAATGAATCCAAATGTTCTATAAAATCTGTATTAAATGTTTCCATTCTCATATCAATAAATTTCTGTAATTCTTCTTGATTATTATATAATTCATTATCACCATCACAATGGCTTTCCCAGTCCTCTTCAATTAGTTCATCAAAATATTCATCCTGATTCATATACATTTCGATTTCAGCCTGATTATCGCCATATAAATCAAATACATTAGGACTCCATAAATATTCAAAATCACCGATTGGAAATATCATATATGGCACACCATAACCTGTACTAGTATTGTGTGTAGCATCTTTTAGATAACAGAATACACCATTTCTTGCTTCCCAGCCAAACTTTTCTACGAATTTAGTATTTAATAAATCATGAATTTCTTCTGGTGTATCTAACGGTATTCTATTCCATCTATGTTTTATTTCTTTAATTGTTATATGTTTTTCTGCATAAATAGATAGCAACACATCATCTTTAATATCTTCTCCTTTAAAATTAAAACCTCTAAATAAAAGTCTTTGACCATCGCAAGATTTTATAATATCAATATATGGTTTACATCTATCAAATACATCATCTAATATATCATCAATTCTTCTACCAGATATTGTTTCTTCGTTTATAAAGTTATAATATTTTTTCATTCCCAAATTAGATTTATAATTTTTTCTGTGTATTTTTGGTTTATAAGGTAATATTTCTTACAATTCATGCAAACTTCGTTATGTGAATTTATAGCATCATTCAAATTTCCTTCCTTATAATCATCATCAATAAGATTAAAGTCTAACTGTTCGATAAAATTGTCTTCCCAATTTTCAACATATTCATACCAATAATCAAACCAATTGACTTCAGGTTCCCAAGATAATTTGTAATAAACATCACCTTCTACGGTTTCTTTGAACTCTTCTTCTGTTTCAAATTCAGTTTCATCCCATTTGAAATCAAAATCTTTCCAATTATCCGCCACATATTTTGCTGCGTCAGTTTTATCACTTTTGCCTGTTTCTTGGTCATTCAAAGTCCATTGACCATTTTTGTTTTCTTCATATAATTCATTATATAGTTCTGTTGCTAAATATTCATTGGGAATTAAACTTCCAATATCTAAATAATCATCATCTAAAGAACTATATAAATCATCTATGGTTTCAGACCACACAATATCATATTCACCACATGGAAATAAAAGATATGATTGGTTGCCATATCCGCTTTCCATTTGTTCTTTGTTGTTTTTATCATTAGGTGAATAAAAATTACGACCAAATGAAAATAGTCCATTTCTAACATTCCAACCAAATTTTTCATTAAATAAATAGTTTAATTTATTATGTACTTTTAATGGCATATCACTTGGTTTTCTATTATTCGTTGTATTCAGTTCAAATAGATTTATATTATAGTCTTCGAGATTCCAATTATTAACACCTCTAACAAGAAAATTGCCTTTATCGCATTTTTTGAGATCTTCAATAAATATTTTACAATCAGAAAAAACTTGTTCTAAAAGATTTTCTGATTGCACGTCTTCATATTTTTTCAAATATTTCATATTTATAAATAATTTCTTAATTCTTCTTCATCCATATCTTCGACTATATCTTTTGCTAGTTCCTGATATTTTATATACCTTTCAACATATGAAATTGCTTCTTTTGATTTTGTATCACCATACATTTGTCCTACATAATCTTCTGCATCTGAAAAATTGTCCATATAGTCATCTACTAAATCCTCAATAATTTTTTCTTCAAAATTAAAAGTTTCAATTAGTTCTTTAGCATCATCGTTTGTACAATTATTTTCAATATATTCTTGAATGCTATCAAAATTTATATTATCAACATCATTATAATATAAATCATCTGGTTCGAGACTACTTTCTTCATTCATCTCTATCATTTTTTCTTTAAAATATTTTATAATTTCTTCTCGTTCATTTTCATATTTTACATAATCATTTTTCAATAATTTTATGAATTTATCTAATAAATCACTTTCATATTTCCAATCCTCTGAAAATCTTTCATATTCACCATCTTTCATATCGTCCAGAAAACTTTCATCATCAACATGTCTCCAGACATAATTATGATACATTTCTAAATCATTATATTTAGAATATTGCCAATTCATAATTTCCGTTATTGCGTTTTCTCTGGCTTTATCATAGTCTACAGATGGTGCATCATCTTCTAATTTTTCTATATTATCCATTAAGACAATATATGGTTCTTCATTATCATCCCAAGTATTTTCAATAAGTTTTCTTAATGTAGAATAACTCTTATTATTATCTTCCCAGTTCCATGCATTAATTATATCAGATGTTAGTTCAATAGCAACATCTTGTGTTTTATCGAGTTTGTTACACACATAAATTAATGCACCTTCATCACCTAAATGTGATGACCAATGTCCTCTATCATAGGTAGTACACCAATTAGAATCTCTTAATTTATTATTTGCTAATTCTGATGCCTCATAACACAAAGGTTTGAATATAAACCATTCATAACTATTAGATAGAACCCAAATATCATCACCATGTTCATCTTCAGCACCATCGAAATCTCGGAGTTCATCTAAAATTTCTTTCATTTCATCCAGACTACCAACCTCTGATATTCGGTTAACTCTAACATTGTCTTTATTATTGTCAAATATTGCAACATATTTCAATAGTATTTCTACTAGTGATTTACCACCTTTATTATTAATTTCTTGCTTTTTTTCTTCTGGTATATTTGAATATGTTTTTAATAACCATTCAGCATTTTTATTTGAGTAAAATTGATTAAAGATTTCTTCTGACATTCCAAGTTTATCAATATATTTTGTTCTTAGTTGTCGTTCTCTTTTACCTTCTATTATTAAAAGATAATTTTTATATGAATATAACATAAAATATTATTAGATTTTCTTTATATATTAAAAAATATATTTCAAATAAAAAAAAGCCACTCGATTGAGTGGCTTTAAATTTGATTAAATGATTATTCATCATCCTCGTCATCAGAAAGAGAGAAGAAGTCATCTGCATCAGTGGCATTTGTTTCTATTGGAGATGGTTTTGAAGATTGTCCACCAGAATTATCAGATTTAGCTGTTTTTGATTTCTGTTCAGCGATATACACATCTTCGCCATGTAGAATTGCAAGAACTTGGTTGACTTTATTTTGAGTTGCATCATCCCATTCTTTTGCTTGGTGATCATTAATATCTACTTCTCTTGCAAGTAAAACTTCTTTAATTTTCGCTTGTACTTTTGCGTTAGATATTTTACCAACTTCATCAACTGGAGCAGGTCTGAATTTACCAGTTTTATCATCAAATAATTTGATTGGTGATACTTCTAAAAATGAAGATGCTTCATAGTTTTGAAAACCACCTTTTTCCTTGATGATTAGTTTGAAATCTTTTCCTTTTGCAAGGTCAAAAACATTACAAGGTTCACCAGTAACTTCACCATTTCTTTCAGAGTTGATTTTCTCTTTTATTGTAAAACCATAAGGATAAACTAATATTTTACCAACTAGTTCTTTGTGTTGATCATCTTCAATAACAAGAACATATGAATAATATTTAGTTGTTCTTTTTATCAATTCTGCTTTTTCATTATCAGCAGCATTCTTTGAATTTTTTAATTTCCAATATTCTGTACAAAGTTCACAATTTGGTTCATTGTTTTTTCTACAATCATAATAACCTGATAGATTACTTTCATTTTTCATATCTACATAGTGGATATGTTTTTCGATTGCACTTTGACCAATAGTACCTGTTTCTAATAAGTTTGGAAGGAATCTTAAAGTTGCACGGTAACCGATTTTCTTGTCAGTTGCATCTTTTAAGTTTGGACGATAGATACCGTCATTGTTTGTTGTTTGTTTGTCGAAAACCGACATAGTTTCATCATTTGCTTCAAGTCCTGAGAACAAGAAGTCGTCTGCTAAAATTTCTTTACTCATCGTAATTAAATTCTTTTGTGTATGAAGCTAAGATTGCTTTTTTTTGCCTTTAATGCCTTTAATGCCTTTAATATCTTTTTATTGCTTCACAATGATTTTTTATGGAAATCTAACCAATTTGAAAACTTTAAATGTTTCTTAATCAATATATTCTCGATACAAATAAAAGTTGTTTTTTTTATAATTACTTTGCTTTTTTCATTATAATTTAACTTTTCAATCTGTAGTAATATACCTACATACTATATATTTGTTTGGAAAAATGGTTTTTTGCTCAATTTATAACTACTTGATAATCAATGAGTTATATGATTCGTAAGTGTCTGATAATCAAGTGGTTAGGTAGGATTAAAAATATTTTAATTATTTTTTTAATTTTAATTTATTTATATCATCTATTACGTTATCTGGGTCATCAAAATATTGTCTAATTTTATTTTCATAATCATCATCTTTTAATATTTTATATTTTATCATATTATTTAATGCGACAACGATTAATTTTGGTGTTAATGTTTCTATATCGGAATTATCAAAAGTATTCATTATAGATTCTTCAATATCTATACAAAATTCATTATATGATTCATATTTATTGAAGTACATATTTTCTAATGTTTCATTAACATCAATCATAAATTTATATATTTCTTCATAATCTTCTACAAATTGGTTTTCTATGTATTCTTTTATCTTATTTTTGTTCATTTAAAATCAATTATGTTTTCATTATATATTTCTTTTCGTTGTGTCCAATTTTATATATAAATAAAATTAAAAATAAGATATGGCATCAGCATATAGATACGATGATATAGGAACAGTAAACTCAGTTAAATTAATACCTAAAATAAATTCATATAATGGGTATATTCAATTATATACTGAATTAGATTCTCATATTGAGGTAGGTGATAATGTATTAATTACATATTCTGGTGATACAGCGGAATTAGGTGATATTAATTTAGATAATGTATATTATTCTTTGCAATCTGATGGTTTTTTATATAATAATTATGCTCAAGGTTACAATGTATTATATGTAAATAAAAATACAAACTCTTTTGTTATAGATAGACTTATATTTACATTACCGGCAAACAGTAAGATATATGGTCATTATGTTTCTGCTGTGTCTGCTAGTAATATTGTTATTACTGATGGTGATATTGATGGTACATTTATGAAAAATGGTACAATCGAACCAACAACAAATGTTGATGTTAGACAAATAATAATGTTAAATGGTGAAATGTTTGATATTGATATCTCAGATAAATATTCAACAGGATATATTTCTTTATTATTAGATTATGATTCAACAACTAATAATTATAAAAAATATTCAAATATAAACAACAATGAGTATGGATATTCTTATTTTTATGGTGTAGAAATAAAAGACTGTAATTTTTATTGTGGTCTTTATTATGATTGTGAAATATCATCAACAGATATATCCAAAAAGATAGATGGTGGATACTTTTCAAATTGTTATATTGATAATTATGAAATTTATAATGCTTATATGAATAATATAGTATTATCTGATAATTGTGAATGGATTTATGGTCGTTGGGATGGTGGTATATTTACATTAAGCACTTGGCAAAATGGTATTTTCATTAATGGTACCTTTGGTAATGATAATAATGCGATTTGGGAAAATGGAACCTTTTATAATGGTGTTTGGAGTGGATTATATTGGATAAATGGTGATTTTGTTGGCGGTCAATTTAAGGGTCAAGATAATTCAATAAATGGTGATGGTCAAATAGTATATACTGAATGGTTAGCTGGTAATTTCATTGATGGTGAAATGTATAATGCTGATTTTTATACTGGTATAGGTAATTCTTTTTATGTTAAAGATATAAAAATTAGTGGTGGTAATGTTTATAATGCATCTATATATGGTGGTAATATTAATGGTGGAAATATATATAATTCATCTATAAAGAACTGTAATATATGTGATGGTAATTTTATATCTAATTTACAAGGTGTAGATTATTATAACAGAATTGCTAACTGTAATATTTATGGTGGTAATTTTGTTGGTGAATGGTGGTCACCAATATATCTTGAATCTAATTCTGAATTTACAGGATCAACATATGGATTAAATGAAATATCAGAGTCAACAATATACAATGGTGTTTTTAAATATTCACATTTTTATAGTTATAATGAAATTAAAAATGGTAATTTTGATAGTTGTTTATTTTTATCACCAATTGTTGTTAGAGATGGTGTGTTTAAAAATGGAAAATTAAATTATATACAAACCTTTGATGGTGTATCTGGTTATACAATAACCAAATCACAAAAATCAAATTATTTTGGTTCAGAAAAATTCAATTTTAGTAAAGCGTCAATTAGAAGAAAAGAATTATTAAATTCATCAAATGTCTTGGTAAGTAAAATATTACTCGAATTTGATAATGGTCACAATTTTAGTGATGGAGATTCAGGAAAAACTATTAATTTAGTTGGTTTTAAATCACAAGAATTATGGAATTCGGAATATACAATATTGTCTTCTGATACATATTATGATCCTACAACATATGGATTTACTGGTAATGTATTACCGTATGAGTATTTTGAGCCAGTTGGTGATTCATATATTGTACTCGATGAGGTATATGAAGAATGGTTCTATAATGATAGTGGTATTGTAAGGAAAGTTGATTATTATGATTTATTAACAGAGTATAATGATTCATTTTATCAAATTTATAATGGTAAATATTCTAATTGTTATATGAGAGGAGTTGAAATACCTGAACAAACAGCAATAGATGATGATAATATTGATACTGATTTGCCTATTGGAAACACAACATATGGAAATATTAAAATATATTATGGTGAATTTAAGACTAGTTATTTACAGAATGGTGTAGTTTGGATTAATGGAACATTTGATGGTGGTTTATTTGTTAGTGATTTTGGTATAGGTCCTGAAAATCATTGGTATAATGGTAATTTTTATGGTGGTACATTCGGTACTAATAGTGGTGGTGATTTAGAGACACTAACATTATCTATTTGGAATAATAATGCTTATATTATTGATAAAAGTGGTACAACAGGAGACCAAACAGATGACTGGAGATTAGTAAAAATATATCCATTATATTTACAACAAACGACATTAGTTGAAGACATAAATATGGAGATAGAAGATTTTATTGATAGTTGGGGTGCTGGATCTTTTTTACCAACAAATAGAACATTATCACAACAAGATAATTCGAATTTCACAAATGATTTTGCTAAAAACACGATGAATGTAGAACCTTGGAGTGAACAAAATATCATATCTGTTTCTCCATATGAATTTATTTTTGTGGTAAGTTGTAGTGATGATTCAGCTAGAATAAAATTAAAATCTGCTTTAGATAGTCTAAGTCTTAATTATGATAATAGTTATATTGGTTTAATTGATACAACACTTAAAAATGAACCTGTCTTAACTGGTAATACTGAATATATGAGAGAACCATATAAATTATTTGAAAGACTATTTACTGATAATTATAGTTATAATTATGTTGATAAATATATAGATGAAGTGGAAAATCTCATTTATATTAGATTTAGATTTAATGAAATTGAAAAATTATATGCAAATTCAACAAGTGGAGAATTTGATCATTTTAATAAGAATTATAGAAGTGTTTGGTCTTTAGCTAATACTGGTTATTATACACATCCTATGCCAGTTTTAGATGAAAATGAAACAAATTATGGATATGATGATTTGGCTTTTGTTGGTAAATTTGTTATTTATGGTTCAAGTAGTTTTGATGAAAATAGTGATTGGATATATGGTACTTGTCCGCCACCTTGGTGGTATAGTGTACCAGTTGGTGGTATACCAAGTATAAATTGGTCTAATGCCAATGTTGGTACAATTACAAGAATTTCAACAAAAAAATCTAATAATAGTCAAATTCAAAATAATAACACAGATGTAGAGTTTTTCGAAATAGAGTTTGATGATATATTATTAAGATTACAAAATTCTTGGATAATGAGAGATCTTTATGGTGTAGATGATGAAGTTAATAACCAATATCCTGGTGATTTTAGACATAGAGTTGGTGTTACTACTAGTCGAGACAATACACCAATACCATATAGAAAGAATTTAGTGGAATGGTATAGACATTATATTTATTTAAATAAAAATAAAACAGGTTTTAATTGTTCACCAAAAATCAAATATACTAATGTACATGATGAACAAAAAACCAAACAATTGTTATATGATCCTAGTTTTAATAATGTTGAAGATTATAAAACTGAACCTATTTGGGATTTAGGTGGTATTCAAGCTGGTAGAATAAATAAAAGTGCAAGTGAATATAATAGACCAGCTATGATTTATAATACAAAAGCATATAATGCTAAATTAATAGGAAATAAATTATATTTCAATAATAATGTTAATTTTAGTGATAGAAATGAGGAAAATTTATTTAATTTTACTGATGGTTGGGACAAATATATAAGAGTAACTAAAAGAACTATTTCAACACAATTAGATTTTACTTCAGATACAAATAATACTGATAATATTGTCGTATTACCAAATTTAGACATAATATCAGAACAAACAACGAATCCAAATACAAGCACTGAATTGTCGGATAGAATAGTTGCAGAATCTATTATATATGAACGTAATGTTACTCTACAAAGTGATATAACAACTGAGATGGATAGAGCAGAAAGAGGTGGTTTTTATTCATTACCACCAACACCTTCATATAGTTCTAATATATTTGAAAATGGTACATATGAAGTGTTAGATGTGTCTGGTTATTCATATGTAGATGGTGAACTTCAAAATTATTTGACATTAAAAGTTCCAGATGAATATATTACCGATAATTTAGTTATTGATGTTGAAGTTTTTAAACAAAATAGAGGTATAATCATGCCATATTTTTATAAAGTGGAAAATAATACTAATTGGTTATCCCAACAAGATTCGATATATGGTGGAGTTGGTGGTGGTGGTTCAGCCAGATTGATTTCATATAAAGATTATGGTCAAAAATTGGCATTGAAAATGGAACCGATATTTCATAATTATGCTTTTAATGGTAAGATTTCATTTGAGAATAATGTCAGTGCGGCAACATTCGATAATAGAAATATATTTGGTGTTAGAATAATTAAATTGGTGCCAGATGGTGGAAATATTATTAAAAATAATCATTATAGAATTATCTTTAATTCGTTATATGAGAATCCAGAACAAATATTTGAACAATATGCTTCCAGTAGTATAAATGAACCACTTGTTGGTGCATATAGTTTTTACGATTCCAACAAGTTACCAGATTTTAATGATAGATCATATTTTGTAAATCCTACTGATTTATTACAAAGTTTAAGATATAGTGATACTTCGGACAATTGGATTTCAATATTAGATTTTTCAAAAACTGCAGCATATACTTACAATGATTTTTTAACTAATAATATATTCATTGGTACTTGGAAAGTTGCCAATAGTGGATTAACTGGTATATCAGGTGAATCAACTTATTATGGTGATGTGATATCTAGTGCTGGTGGTTCACCAATATTTGATGATACATATCCTAATAGAGTATATTTTGATATTGTTGATTCTGATTTAAATGTTAATCAAAACATATCATATCCTACATTATTACTTGATGAAGGTAGTATATTTCAAATAAATTCAACGGTTTGGGGTGTTCCACAATTTGAAATAGAAAATTTTGGTACAACAACAAATGCAATAAATACCGCAAACAATTTCCAAATGCCAGATATTGCACAATTGACAAATAATATATTGAATTATACTTCTGGAAATAGTAGTATTAATTATACTAGATTTTCGAGTGGTTTCAATCCTTATGTATTTTTTCATAGTGATCTTAATATTATTATTGATTCGATAAAAAATGATAGTACAATTCAAAACAAAGAAGAATTATTTATAACAACGTCATTATCTTCTTATACAGATTTTAGAATAAAATCATTTGATTTTATGGCACCATCTTCAACAGTCGTACCTACAACAATAGTTCCTAATGGTTCTATTAGATTTCCAGATGAAGAAGTGAGTATGAGTGGTATAACTAGAAGAACTGGTTCAATTTGGATTAAAAAACCAGGTGCTTGGGAAAGTAAATGGTATAATGAGATGGATAGACATTATAAATTGACTATAAAGATAATTAAGAGAAAATTATATACTACTGAAACTGTCTTAAATGAAACTGGTACAACTATATCTGTTATATTTGGTGATAGAATTTTTACAAAAAATGGTGATGATGTTATTGTTACAAATAGTTTCCCAACGATTGAGTTTGAAATATATCATCATTTAATTAAAGGTGAACAATGGACAGATGATTTCATTGGTGTTGTTTTAGAAAATGCTGAATTTGATACAGGTTGTATAAACGAATATTATATTACTGAGATGAAATTGGAATATGATCCATTAAATTTCGTAGATATGTTTGCTACATTAGAACCTGAAGTTGAATGTGCTGGTAGAATAGTTAAAATGAGAACTAAATATGGAGAAACTGCTCAATTACAAACACATAAAACTATTTCTACAAAAATATTAGATTATGATTGGATAAATAAATCATATATATTTGATATAGATGCTGAAACTTCAGATTTAGAAAATTTTGTTTTAAATGATATATATTTAGCGACAAATATGCGTTCTTATAATATATTTGATTTTCCTGTATCGGATGTAAGTATATATGCAAGCACAGTTGGTTATACAGGTGTGAAAAAATGGGTTTTACCAAGTTGGAGTACAAATACCAACCCTACTATAACAGAAATTAATAAAAAAGAGACAATATATCAAAATATTAAAGGTGACAATTTTTCTAAAAAAGATTGTATGATGGAGATTAGATATTTAAGTAATTATAAATATGTTGAAGGTACAGGTGCTGATCCTGGTAATGAAATTTATCATGATTCAATGGGTGATCATTATTTAAATAAACCAGTTGATTATTCAATTATCAGTAATGGAATTGTTAAAGAAACTCAAATGTCTCTTATAAATTTATCTGACCAGTCTAATTTAGGTAAAGAATATTTTGATTATGGTGTATTAAATATTGGAATGGATTATCAAATTTTTGTGGATTATGAATCACAAATAGGGTTTGGTGCATTTCCTAATATAAATACAGCAATATTTTTATCTGAATTAACTGATGAAGGACAACAAACTGAATTAAATAATTTAACTAGTGTTGAAAATATTTCAACAAATGGATATTATATTGATAATGTAAATTATTGGTTCGGTCCTTTAAGATCTTATTTTGGTGCCACTGTTGCTAATAGTGATATACAAGATTCTGAACACCCTGCATATTGGACTGGTTGTTTCTGGAGATTAACTGGTGGTCCATCAACACCTTTGGATGGTATATATGAAGGTAATTCTAATATGCCTGATAATTATAGTGATAATAATTATGATTATGAATACAAATATTATACAGATTCTACATATAGTACTATGTATAGTTTTAATAATGGTAATTCACCTTGGAATATGGTTAAATTAAGAGGTTGGAAACACATTGGTAGATGGATGAATGCTAGTCTTGCAAGTTCTTGGATTTCTGGTGTATATGAAGGTAACACAAATTTACAAGGCAATTATGTTGATTTATTTAAAACAATACCAACAAGTGATAGTGGATTAGAAAGTGTATTACCAACTGATGGTGTAGCTGTTTATATAAATCAACCGAATATATATTTTGCTGAGGGATATAATGATGATATTAGAACAGTTGTAAAATGTGTGAGAATAGTAGAAAAAGTTGATATTGAAGAATTTGATACTATAATTGATGACTCTACAAATTCTAATTATTTAGATTTTAGAATAGATGGTTTTAATGGTATGAATAAATTTGGATTGGAGATGTGGAGACAAAATGATGTATTTAGAATTATGTCACATAATTATTTATTTAGTTATTCAAATTATGAACCAGAATATAATGTTGTTTGGTTCTATGAAATTGAAAATTTCACTGAAAGACACAATTTTCATGATGTTGCATTGTTTAATGCGTATCACATATCTAAAATTGATGATAATGATTATCAAAATGTATTATTTAATAGACAAGATGAAGATTATGATTTTGTGGATAGTGATGCGAGAATGATTTATAATATGTTTCGTGATATGAGAAATGAAAGTAATGAATATGAAAATATTTCACAATATTCAGAATATTTTACTGATGAAATAAAGGATAAATTTGAAATTATGAATGCACAATATCAAACAAGCGTTCAAAATTTTAATAAAAAATCTGGTATTCAATTACATACAGTTAATGTTGGTATAACTCCAGCTTCATATACTGATAATTGGTATGATGGTACATTTTATGATGGTACATTCCAAGGAAAATGGTATGGAGGTCGTTGGATTAATGGTTTGTGGATTGGATATAATTTTATTGCTGCATCAAATTCTGGTCAAAGTGATTATTTTGATTTATATTTAGATCAATTATCATCACCAGATTTTGTAAATATTGGTTTTGTTGAAAAAGAACCTTATGATGAGAATTATGAATTATTGAAAAAGAAAAAATTATATTACGAAATTTCTCCTTGGGATGATGCAAGCAAGAAGAATAATGAAGTAGTTAAATTACCGTTAAGGAAAAAAGAAAGAAAATTATAATGAAAAAAATTTTAACAGGATTATTATCCTTTTTGAAGAATGCGTTTAGTAGTAAGAATATCAAATATACTTTAATTATTGGTATTATTATTTTAGTTGCTTTTAATTTCAGAACATGTCAAAAATTAAAAGTGGAAAAATTGAATCATGATAGAGATATTGCAATATATGAGAATAATATAATTGCAATGCACGATTCATTAAAAACTTACTATGATAAAGAATTAGATAGAATGGTTACTGAAAAAACATCTTTATTAATTAGTAGTGTGGAAGACTTACAAAAATATAATAAAGAAATGTATGCTGAGTTTAAATCTTTAAAAAATATGGTTGCAGGTATAAAAAGTGAGGTTAGTGTAATAATTCCGACATTAACTTCAGAGATAAATAAACCATCACAAGATCCAAATGATTCAACTAGATTTAATATACCTTGGTCATTTTATTATTCAGATCCAGGTTTAACACAAACCTTGATTGGTAATACTAATATAAAAGTTATTAATAATAAACCTTTGGATATTCGTTCTACTTTAGATACCAATAGATTTGATATAAAATTAAATTATGCTTTAACAGAAGATGATAATAAATATACTGTAAAAGCGTTTTCACCCTCTCCACTCGTAAGATTTACTGAATTAGATGGTGCATTTACAATTGATAAAGTTATTCCTGAAGCGAAGAAAAATAATCCTTGGGGATTTGGACCATATGCTGGTATTGGAGTAAATAGTAACATAAAAGGTGAAAATTTACAGTTTGGTTACAGTTTTGGTGTTGCTTTGACGTATAATTTTTTTGAAGGTGTTAATGGTAAAAAGAAAATAAAAGATTTATTCAAAAAAACGGATAAATAAGATTAATATATAAGAAAAAATGGATTTTCCGTTTTAATATATAAGTTAATAAAAAATAATATTTTCAACATGAAAAACATGAACGATTTTACTTCATTCAAAGGTTTAAAAAAAGGAACATCTCTGATTACAGAGGATGTTATACAAATTGGCTCTGATTATAGAGTACGTGGTTTTGATGTACCAGTACAATTAATAAACGCATTCAAAAAGAAAGCTAAGGATTCAGGGAATGATATTAGTGGTAAATTTGCTGATACAGAATTAGCAGAATTCATCGCTAGATATGTACAAACTCAGTTTCTAACAATAGATAATCTTCCACTTGATGTATTAGGTGTAGATTATAGTAAAGTACAGGTGCAACCACAAGTACAAATGCAACCACAAGTACAACCACAAGTACAACCACAAGTACAAGAGGTTACACAAGGACAAAATGTTCAAGCACAAGACACAGCACAAGAAATTCCTGCACAAGAAAGTGGACAACAGGGTCAAGGACAGATTCAAGGACAAATTCAAGGTCAAGGACAGATTCAAGGACAAAAATCACAAGGACAGATTCAGGAAATATAAGATTTGAAAACCCGACCTTGCCTATATGTCATGGTTGGGTTTCATGTCTAAAATAATTATTAAAAAATGTTAAAGAAATTTACAGATTTTACAAATGAGAAAAAAACGTCAAAATCGGAAGATATGCCATCTACCGAATGTAAGTCTGCAAAAAAGCCAAAGGTTGAACCAAAAGTTGAACCAAAAGTTGTTGAACCAAAAGAACCAAAAGTAAAAAACCAAAAAATGGAAAAAGTTAATAAAATAACTGAACCAAAAATGGAAAATTTTGACTTTGTGGGTAAAATTGTTAAATTTCCATCTAACATTAAACCATCAGTTTCAATAGTTATGTTAGAAAATAATAATATTAGTAAAGATAAATTACATTATATTATTTCAAAACAAACTGAAAATACTTTAGTATTATTGAAATATAATGAAAGTGTGGAAATGAAGCTTACAGATTTTATTAATACTTTAATTAATTACTATAAAGAAAACGATAAAATTAAAAATATTTTTGAAAAAATTATTATTGAAGGTAATAATAATTTTTCAATTATTAAAAATATACCAGATATTAAACTTGGTGATAAACAATTAATTCAAGTTTTAAATGATGATATTATGAAATTATTAAAATAATCATACATTATATTTTTTTAACATCACACTCAAGTAGTGTGATTTTTTTTATAAAAATGTTGTTTGTAATGATAATTATGATAAATTAAATTTAATATATAAATTTGTAAAAAATAATAATATAATTATGTTGAAATCATATAAAAAGTTTATAAGATTAAATGAGGAACTTGAAATATTAAATGAGTCTGCGCCAAGATTACCTAACTCTGAAGATTATTGGAAAAAGAAAGGAAAAGTAGGTAAAAAAGTAATGATTTATTTTCACGATGACTTAGATGGTATCTATTCTGCAACAGTAATGAAAAATCATGTTGAGAGTAAAGGTTTTGAGGTTGTTGGATATGGTATAGTAAATTATCAAGAAGGTTGGACTGGAACCAGATTAAATGATAAATATATTAATATAGCTTTGGATTATGCTGAAAACGTTGAAGGTATTGATATTTATATGGATCATCACGGTTCGTTCAAAGAGGGTGAAAATAAAGATGCTGCCGCAGTAAAAACACACACAGGTTCCGCATATGAAGGTATTTGTGATCAATTAGGAATTCCAGTAGATGGTATGATTTTGAATATTATTGATATGGTTGATTCAGCAAAATATGATCAATATGATGTTGATATTAAAAAAATATTAGAGTTTGATACAAACAATTTTAAAAATAAATTAGAATTTGCTGCATCATTTAATCAATTATTAAAAAGAAGTGAATCTAAAACATTTATAGAAGTTGTGGCTAACACAAAAGATAAATCACCATCAGTATATAATTTATTTAAATTGTTTAGAATTTTATATCCAGCAAACAATTTAGATAATATAGAATTGAAAAGACTTGCAACACAAATGGGATTTGAAAAAGAAAGTCCAAGTGGTAAAATAATGGGTGATGTTGATGCTCTTGTAGATTATTTAAAAAAGACAAATCCAAAAATGCTTAGAGATTTTGAAAAAGATTTTATAGATGATGCTTTTTATAGAATGGGACAAAAGGATATTAGAACATGGGGTGGTGATCAATTAGGCGCAAAACAATATGTTGATTCTCAAACAAAATTTAAAGAATTATTTCTTTCTAAAAGTAAATTTGGTAAAGATATTATAAAAATGCCAGGTTATCAAATATTGGGTAATATGTGTTTTGTACCATCTGGTACTTGGGCTAATGCACTAACAGCAAGGTCATTACTTGAAAGAAATTTATTGGATGATGCAAGAATTCCAATTATAGACTATCATATAACTAAAGACAGTAAAAATTATTCTGAATTAAAAAATTCAGACGGTAAATCTTTTGAATTGGTTGGTGATATAGGTAAATTTGAAAAACATCAAACATTAAATGTTAAAATGGATGTAACCAATGATTCAAAAGTTGAAGGTATTAAAGGTGTTATTTCAGTCGATGGTGATAATGTTATATTTAAAGCAAAACAACCAATATTTTGGATATTGTTGCAATATGGTAATACTATGCAAGTTGCATCATTACATAATTTTAGTTTATATGTTAAAGAATACTTACCAAAATTAAAAGATGGTTCAACTGTTGATAATTTAGGTAAATATTGTGAAGATTTATTACAAAATATGGCTAAAACATTTGGTTATAATGTATTAACAGTTCCAACAGCCACTACAAAAGCAGGTGGTCACGTTGGTATTGGTTCAATAAGCAATATTTTTGGTGAAGTTAATGGTAATGGTACTCTAATGTCTGTGCCAGATCCTAAAGATCCTAACAAGAAAATAGAATTATCAGAACAATCACAAAAATTTATGAAAAAATTTAATGGTACAAGATTTTTAGATTTAATAAAGAATAAAATGATTGATGATTTATCTGGTATTGAATTTAGTGATTTGAAAATGACTTGGGGAGATAAAGATGAAGCACCACCAGCAAAACCAAGAGACGAAGATATGAATAAAAAAGTTCTTATGAAAGATAAAATTAGAAATGTATCAGATGTTCAAAAACAAAATAAAGAATGGGAAGAAGAAGATATAGAAAAAAGAAATGCAAAACTATAAAAGGAAAAGCCACTTAATTTAAGTGGCTTTTCTTATTTCTTTTTCTTGTTTTTACTTTTTTCTATCATTTCTTCTAAAAATGTTGGATCGTTTTTCATCTGGTCAAAAATTGTATTCAACATTTTTGGATCACCAATAATTGTGTAGTTGTCCTCTTCATCAATAATATCTTCTTCTCCAGCATTTATTTCTGCTAATTCTGATTTCAATTCTTTATAGAAATCTTTCATTTTTCTCTGCAATTCATAAGCTAATTTTACGGTATCTCTCATTTCTTTTTGAAATAATGCAACGGATTGATACATAAGTGGATCGTTGACACCCATATCTAGTTGTTTCATACAGGATATTAGTGCTCTTTGTGCTTGTTCAATTGAAAAATTTAATTTTGATAATGAAATTGAATCATCTTTAATAATTTTATAAATATTCTTTGTTTTCATTTGATCATCAGATAAATATAAATTCGCCAAACATTCTAATGTTTCTTTTGATTCTATTTTAATAAGTTCTATATCTTTTTCATAATCATGTTGTTCTATTTCAATAGCTGATAAGCCAGGTAATAAGTCTTTGTCTGGGAAGAAATCATCTGGTCTGATATCAATGGTGTCTAACATAGAATTAATACTACCTTGTAGTTCTTGAACTGAATCTTGTATTTCTGATTTTTTCCTCTTATTTTTAATTTCAATAGGTTCATTTACAGGTTCATTTACAGGTTCATTTACAGGTTCATTTACAGGTTCATTTACAGGTTCATCTTCAATATTCTCAAAGTCGAATTCCATTTCTTCTTCTTCATTGAAAGAATTGTCTTCTGGTTCATCATCTAAGATATCACCAAAAAAATCATCATTTATTTTTTTATCTGACATATATGTATTCATTTTATGTTATATATTAAATAATAATTGTCAAAACAATATACAATAGGTTTTTGTGGATTAGGATTTAAATATATATATTTATATGAAAGAATTAAAAAGAATATGTCCAAAGTGTGGTGATGAAATAATATACAAAACAAAATCCGCATTTTATGCTGCAAGAAAAAAAAATTCAACTTGTTTTGTATGTAGAAATAAAAATTTGATAGGTGAGAATAATCCGTTTTACGGTAAGAAACATTCAAAAGAAAGTAAAGAAAAGTATATACAATCAAGAAAAGATGGTTATAACAATCATAAATATAAGTCAAAAGAATATAGAGATAAACAATCTAAATTAAATAGTGGTGAAAACAATAATATGTATGGTAAAACATTTTATGATGTGTGGTTGAAAAAATACGGTAAAGATATTGCTGATGAAAAAATGAAAAATTTGAAAGAAAAACATTCAAAAAATAATAGTGGTGTAAATAATCCTATGTATGGTAAGCCATCACCTATTGGTTCAGGTAATGGTTGGTCAGGTTGGTATAAAGGTTGGTATTTTAGAAGTTTATTAGAATTATCATATATGATAAATGTTATCGAAAGATATAATATCAAATGGGAAAGTGGTGAAAAAAAGAAGTATCAGATAAAATATAATGTAGATGGTAAAATAAAAAATTATTATCCTGATTTCATATTAGAAAATAAGTATATAGTTGAATTAAAGCCAAAGAAATTATATAATACGATTATTAATAAAGCAAAAAAAGAAAGTGCATTGTCATATTGTGATAAAAATGGGTATATTTACAAAATGAGAACACCAAAAAAATTAAACAAAACTGAAATATTAAAACTATATAATAGTGATAAAATAAAGTTTTTAGATAGATATAAGGAAAAACTTTTAGAATACATTAAAAATAATTAGTTTTTTAATATAATTATCATTATATTTGTAGTAAATTAAAATAAAAGAAAATTATGAGAAAATTTTGGTATTCGATTGGTTTGAGCGGCTCAGGAAAAAGTTATTATTACAAAAACTCTTTTTTGATAGATTTTCCTGAAGTTGCTGATTTCTTATTAGAAAAAGTTTTGACTTTGGAGGATATAAAAGTATGTCCAGATGATATACGTAGAGAAGTGTGTGGTGATGTAAATGCTCACAACAAGGAAGGATATGTTTGGAGATTAGCTGAAAAGAGAGTTAAAGATAACTTGGATAAATATGGTTATGCCTTATTTGATGCAACAGGAACTTCTAAGAAAGCAAGAAAAATCGTAAAGAAATTTAAGGCGGATGAAAAAATTGCGTTGGTTTTCAAACCAGATGCTAAGTTGTCAATATCAAGAATTTCAAATGACATAAATGAAGGTGTTGATAGATCTAAGGTACATTATAGACCATATGTTAAATCCATTGTAACTGAAAATCCGTATATAATTTCTTGTTATTCTAGAAATGATGTATTTGTATTATCAAATGATAAATGGGTAAATCCAGATATTCAAACATATGGCGCATCTGTTAATATAATAACAAACTCCATATTAATGTATAATAATACTATTCCACTATTGCCTCTTGGTGGTGCATCATATAAAGACAAGATAAAAACTTTGAAAAACTTTAGAGATTATTAAAAAAATAAAACCAGATTATGAAAACAAATTTTAATGAATATATAAAAGAAACAGTTGTTGATAGAGATGAAAGAGATAAAGGCTACAATTTTACTCAGGCTTTTGTCGCTTTTGTTGATGATGTTGCATATGAATATCCCAATCAATCATGTAGAAAATATTTGATTGATGTTTTTGTAAAAAAAGAAAAAACTGCAACAATACCTTTATCATTTACTGAAGAAATAAAGGATGGACGAAGTAGTAAATTTAATTTTAAACCAAATTTGTTGTTGTGGAAAACATTTGAATATAAAGGAACTAAACTTAAGATAGAATCAATAAAATTTGTGGAAAGTTATAATCAACCAAGTGATTATAACACTTATGTTAATTATGTTTATGAAATGAAAATTAGTATGACTTATGAAAATAACTTTTAATGATTTCTTAACTGAATATTTAAAAAGTGATGCAATTGGTTATAATATTGGTAAGTATATTTATCATACAACACCAATAAAAAATCTAAAAAGAATAAAAAAAGAAGGCTTTGTACCAAAAGATGGTATTGCAATTAATGGTAAATCTTTTAAAAATAGATTATATTTTGCGACCTCTTTAATTTCAGCATATGACATTTCCGTAAATTTTGGTTCATATAAAGATAGTGATGAATATGTTATTTTTAAAGTTGATTCAAAATGTTTAGATGAATATGAAAAGGATCCATTATTTGTACATGGTATATTTGTGAATTACCGAGTGGATAAAAAATATATCGTAGATATTATTAAAGCAAATGATTTATTTAATATGTATGATGAAAATGATATAGAAAATCTATATTAATATTTCTCTTTATAAATTCTTATAATGTTTTCAAATTCAGATAATAATTCTTGATTATCTGAATTTTTTATTTTTTCTCTAATCAATTCCTCCATATCCATAGAAGAACTATCAACAAAATCTACATTCTGAACCTCATTAATGTATCTTACAGACTTGAAATTGTATTTCGATAGTAGTACATCTAATTTTATTTTCTTATCATCTATGAGTGTCTTATCAACAATTAAACTAACTTTATTATTATTTATGAAATCTTCATTTAAATCATCTATTTGAGAAATATCTGTTATCGTTATTGTATTATATTTTGGAGAGAAATTATTCTTAACAAACTTATATTTTAATGTTGGTATATCTAGTACATAGAAACCTTTATCTTCAGATGTGCCATCTAATTGATATGGTGCACCAACATAAATAACATTTTCTTCTTGCAATCTATCATCATGATAACCACAAAAGAAAATCACATTTGGGTATTTCTTGAGAATGTCTTTATCAATTCTACTATTTATAAAGACATATCCTTTGTCTGGTAAGTTTTCTAATATTTTATGACCATATGGTATGAATTCTTTTGTTGGTGTGTCTATGTATGTTATTATTGGTTCTCCGATTTGATTGAACTTTTCAAATAATTTACTTATGCCTGTTTTTTCATTATAACCATTTAATATAATTATTTCAATTGACATTTTTGTAAATAAATCTATAACTGATAAAAGTAGTTCAATATTAATGTTTTCTGTTGAATTGAATATATTACCAAGGTGTATTAATTTGTCGCCAGGTTTGGCGTGTTTTGTGAGGAAAGGAATAAAGTGGTTCTCAAAATAATCTAACATATTCTGAGACCACTCTTTTGAATTATTTTTGTAGCCGAATTTCGTATTATTTATTATCCAATATTTCATAAATTTAATTTGATGTTGTTTAACGTTTGTTTTGATACTTGTATATATCTTTCTGTGGTCTTAATTTCAATTGTTCTATTAGAATAATTAAAATATTTTAATTTATTTGTTAATTTATCTATTTCATTTAAGTAATTCATGTTTTTAAGTTTTAAAATGAAACTTTAAAAAAATCGAGTGTAAACCGTTTAAAATCAAAATTATAATGATATTTATTTATATTTACTAGTTATAGCGCAATTTTTTGCTTTGTACGCTTTTGTAAGCGGAGTTTTTGCGAAAGTTATTTTAGCAAGTAAACGATGCTTACAAAAGCTTATACGTATTTTTTTCGAGAAAGGTTGCTTTTTCTTCGCAAAAAACTTCGCATAACTAATAAATATAATTAATTGCTCCTCGCTAATCTGGTGCGATAAATATAGTTGGTTGCCCCAAAGCAACTAATTATATTTATCGAAAGTTATAACCAATACTACATTATGCGTTCTAATTATCATTTTGTTACAAAAACTTTAAAAAATTTCATCCCTTTTCAACTTGTTCATTCAACCATTCATTTAAGGTTGTTTTAATTATTTTTCGCATTTTACTGTTATCATCCATAGTTTTTGCTTTATATATAAATATTCAATTTTAAAATTCCCACCGCACATTTTTTAAAGTTTTTGTTCTGTGTTTCAAACAAACATTATCTAAACTTTACCGTACTGGTTATAACAGCAAGTAAACCACATTAAAACGATTTTTTACACTCAACCGTTATGCTCCATTGTCTTTGAAAAGTTCATATAGTTCGATTGTGTTTCTTGCAACCGTTTTATAATCACCTGTTCCTGTTTGTATCCATTCACCATTTATACATCTCTTGTATGATTTGTCAGAAACCCAATCAACGAATTTCATAGTATCAGACAACGAGATAACATCAGATATACCCAATTTGGGGTTATCAGCGTTGTTCAAGTTTTGTTCTTCTTTATCCATTTTGTTCTAATTTTAAAGTTTTCTTTTATATAAATATTTAAATTTCTAATTTTCGTCTGTATAAAACAAATCATCTTCGGTGCCGCCAAGTATTCTTGTTAATTTTAATTCTCTTAATTTTGCTTGACTTTCTTCGACTGAAAGAAATGAATTACTTGTTGATTTAAAACCCCAGGTTTTATTTTGTTCAGTTAGTATATCATAGAAATATTCGCCATTATTTTCATGAACAGCAACAATTTTATAACCTTTACCTACTCTAATACCATAACCTTTTTGAGTTCTGATACAAAATAGGTATTTACCTTTATGATCTTTACAATTTACGTTTAAATCTGTCATATTTTTAAATATTTACATCTTGATTAGGGTATGAATATTTTTTATTAAATGTCTGTTCATATTCATTGATATATGAACGTCTGATTTCAGTCATAGTATCTACTTGAAATCCTATACCAGCAGTTCGCCTCAAAACAAAGATTGCCATTTCACAAGCTAAAATTTTATTTAAGACATCATATTCTTCATATGAAATCATATCAGGATTTCCTGTTTCATCCCAATCAACTTCTTTTCCTAATTCGTTAGCATATTCTTCTCCGTCTGTTACAATCAATTCAAGTTTCATATTTCGTTAATTTATTTGTCTTCTACTTTGGTAATTATTTTACAATATTCGGCTACCCAAGGAACTTCTACACCATCTAAAAGAATAACTACTCTATTGTTATCACCAGCAACAAAGTCTATTACTTCTGCACTAAATGTAATATCAATAAGTTTTTTGTTCTCGAATTTTTGTTTTTTGATTTCAACAATATCACCAACTCTAAGACCGTAATATCTGTTTCTGTTTTCGTTTGTAAATAAGTCACTATATTTTTCTGCCATTCTTTTAAGTTTTTAGATTAGTATTTCTTTATTGTTGAATACAAAGATACAGCAAAGTTCTCGTAAATAAAAATAAAAAAGGTGATAATTCGAAAATTATCACCAATTAAAAAAATATGAAAATTGAATTAAGAACCTAAAAATCTAACTTGTGTTGGTTGTGCAACATTTGTTGCATTATTAGGATTTAATGATTGTACTTTTTTATTTGCTAATGTTAATAACGCATTACTATTCATGTTTTCAAACATTTCTACTGAAACCACATCAGCATGTTCAAT
>Ga0172381_10001812_pt1 | contig 24430 bp, 34 predicted proteins | sample Leawel6488metaG_FD_119754 | JGI IMG/M metagenome (GOLD analysis project Ga0172381, IMG submission 119754) | Leachate microbial communities from a municipal landfill in Southern Ontario, Canada - Leachate well 64-88 metaG | ecosystem: Engineered > Solid waste > Landfill > Unclassified | place... | reverse complement strand
TCCTGCACCTATTAAAATCATATAATCACCTTTTAAACGATAAATAAAAAACGAATATCAATACGAGAAATCCGTAAAATAACTTTAACTTTTCAAATGTCTCCTGCTTGCATTTTATTTTTACGTATACTGCAAGTATGACTAATGGTAGACTGATAACCGTAATCATTAGTGTCATCTTAGCCATTGCCGCCATTGCTTCTAACATACTTAATAAGTCTCCCAATATTTATTTCTATACTGGTCATCATACTGCTGAATATTATCATATTTCAATTTGACAAGAAAGTTGTGCATTACGGGATATACAGCATTTTCATAATCCTCGGTCGTTATGTATATCTTAGCCTTATAATCGCTAATATGTGTTGCTTCGTGTAGTAATGCGGCCATTAGATATTTGTGGTCTGAAGACGTGCCTATTGTTAAAGTGCAAAACCCATGTTCGAGATATGCCCCATTCCTTTCCCCTTGCGAAACGCTAATCAAATTTTTAGCCACAATATCATATTCGTCAGGGTAGTTTTCTCTCATGTCTCTTAAAGCGTCCCAAATAGCTGTCTTAAATTCGGAATATCCTTTTACAAGTATATCCCCTTCGTTATCAATAAACAGTCGCTGAAAGTATGAAAGATAGCCATACGTTTCATTACCTATTAATTTGCAGTCAGGCAATGAATTTTCCTGTTGAATGTCATTGATAAATAAGCTTCCGTCATCCAAACCGATTTTTACGGAATATTCATATTTTGTATCTTGATATACTCTGGCAAGGAAATATTCATCTGTTTGTTGCGTCTCAAATCCAAGTTGTTTAAACCAATCATTCAGCGAAATATCTTCCGCATAGATTGGAGCACAAATACATGAAAATATTACAGATAACAGTATTACACATTTTTTCATCATAATTCTTCTTTCTAAATATATAATACTATTTACTGGTAATTTATACAATAGTCTTAGTTCCCTATTTTTTTAATCATTTCCAATGTATTCTTGTCGGAAATTTGCTTTAAGACTTTGGTCATGCACCCCTTTTGTTTACAAAGTTTTATCCCTTTATCCAGTTGGCCTAAAAGATTATTCCTCTCTGATATGCTTGTGTTCTCACTCAGTCCTGAGAGTTGATTTATCCAGCGCAGCGTATAACTTACCAGTTGGTGTTCATTTACATCAGTCAAGGATGCAGTCATATCGGGTTTCAATGATTCCTTAATTTCGTGCCATTCCCGGAGTTCCCTGATACGGTCTTTTGCTGTACGTTCCTGATTGATTCCAATGAACTGCTTCTTTTCAATCTCAATCTGCAAAAGTTCTTTTTCAAGATCGTCAGATTCAAGAGCGAGTTTTCTTTCCAGGATTTTTATTTCAACCTGATTCTTCCGATATTCATACGACAGCATGACTAGTTCCTGAAACATGACGTTTTGTTCGCGCATAGCCTGCCAATACTTTGAGTCAGGCGTAGGATGCTTCAGGTCATTTAAAATGCTTACTTCCATTTCCGTGCGTGTTCGGAATATCTGGACGTTCAGGAACGTATCTTGTAATTCAGATTTTAACTCAGACAAAACTAAAAAATCATCCGCTTTAAGTATTTGGGATGATTCAATAATTGATAAAGATTGCGTGTTGAAATTCATAAGTCCTCCTAAATTTTTGTATATTCCTCGGTTATATTAGAAACTGATCCGGTATACCCTCCGAAGCTTAGTCCCGCCGACTGTGAACCGCAACCAGCTAAACTACTTCGCGCAACGGTGAGGTTACCAGCAATTGTCCACGCCAATCCATCATATTCCTCTGTTGCATTGCTTACGGAACCACTATCTCCTCCGAAGCTTAGTCCCGCCGACTGTGAACCGCAACCAGCTAAACTGTTACGCGCGGTTACTAGATTTCCGCCGGAACCCCAAGTTGTTCCATTGTATTCTTCTGTAATAGCCGCGCCTGAAACACCCCCAAAACTCAATCCAGCTGTTTGTGTTCCACAACCCGCCAGCGCAGACCGCGCAGTATTAAGATCACCACCTGCTGACCACGAAGTGCCGTTGTATTCTTCAGTTGTAGGTATTTCTGTCGGAGGAGTGCCATAAACATACCCCCCAAAACTCAATCCAGCTGTTTGTGTTCCACAACCAGCTAAGCCGATGCGCGCTGTGCCAAGGTTCCCACCCGATGACCACGAAGTGCCGTTGTACTCTTCGGTAACATTTGTTCCAAAAGGTGTGGTTAAACCACCAAAACTTAGTCCCGCCGACTGTGAACCGCAACCAGCTAAACTGTTGCGTGCTGTTGCTAGACTGCCCCCTGCTGACCACGCAGTGCCGTTGTACTCTTCGGTAACGGCAGAGTTTGATCCTGTATACCCTCCGAAGCTTAATCCATCTGTTTGAGACCCACATCCAGCTAAACCAGATCGCGCGGTATTTAGGTTTCCACCTGCCGTCCACGTACCAATTTCCCAAATAGTTTTTATAACTCCGTCTATATTGGCAAATGCTTTAGCTACCTGTTTTATGGCACCGTCTATATTTACCTGTACATTTGCCACTGTCTTTATGGCACCGTCTATATTCACCTGAATGCTCATAATGCCCTCCTTATGGCGTATACATCAGCCATGTGTCACCGCTATTGCACGCCCCGGCTGTTGCTGCTGTTGTGGAATATATGGCGTTTCTCATAAATGGCGACGTATATGAACTGTGGTTTTGTGTCTTTAGTTTATTGGTCATTACCTGACTGCCTGTAGTGGTCATGATATTGCCGTAACCGCTTAACGCGCCTGCTGAACCGGCATAAGCCGCCGATATATTTATAGCTGATACCGCTGTGCTTATCGCATACAAAGCAGAAAATACCGTTGAACCCGTGCCTATACCGTCAACTCCGCTCATACCGACATATCTCGCACCGCTTGCGCCCTCGATCAAATTTAGTTCATTTACTGCGCTGTTTAACAGAAGTTTGTACTGGTTGTCAAGCTGGCTTGCAACATCATTCCAATTCGCTTGGAGGGCTCCACCTGTGGCTAAATTTGACGAATCAAAAACTGTCCACGGATTTGAACCGGAATATGTTAATGTTATTGTTGATACTACTGATGCACTAATCATAAAATCACCTCTTAATTTTGTGAATATAGACTATTTTGCTATCCACCCTGTATTTCCCGTACCGGATTCTTTAACATACAACGTTGTATTTGCCCCTCCGTCTGTCCTACGGTATAATGTACCTATTGAGGCAGTTACAGCACCTTCGGGACTACCTGCACCGTAAGGCACGTCGTTTGATGTTATAATCTTTTTCCACCCTGTGAAAATTGTGCTATTGTAAATTTGTCCAAAATATTTAATATGCCCGCCAGTCATAGATTCAACTGTCATTGTGGCATAATACAAACTAGGGTTTCCCGCATAACTACACCCGCCGAATATAGTGACCATATAATCACTTGTAATTTCAGCAGGTAGTCCTGTTATATTAGATAAATAAATATTATTACCTATTAAATATCCAAATTCCATTTTCAGGTAGGCAATGTATTGATCTAAACTAATTGGTGTAACTGGGTTGGTTATTGCAAGCGCTTTATGTTTATTCACATATGTTGTATACTCCACTACAAGTGAGTCAAAGACCGTTTGTCCTACCTTGTCGCCAGGCAATGCATTTATAACATCAAATCCGATTTTGAGTAAATTCCCTTGATTGTCATAGTATCCCCTTGGCCTTAAAAAATCATCAGTTCTCTGTACAGCCATTTATATCACTCTCCGGTCTATCGCATAGTATAACTTGCTGTTTAGCAAGGTAAAGCCTTGATTTAAGGTGTTACTCCTTACCTTGTATTGGAAATACTTTCCCTTCAGATTTATGGGTACTCTTTTGGGGAAATTGGAGTAAGTCGCTACATTCGGGGCAAATGCGTTCGGGTTGAAAGCGTCCGGTATCCACACACCCGCAAGTTCATAGGGCGCGGACGTTGATGTTCCGGCGATGTCGTTTATGTATACAGTGATTGCTATGGTGGTATTTCCGAACATTGTTCTGAATTCAAAATATAAATGTGTAAATAGTTTAATCAAGTCATACCCCTGTCCGGGGTTCATTTTCTTTGAATACCAGTACGCGTCAATGGCTGTTCCGTCGTCGCTTGCGGCGGATGGGTCAAATTTATAGAGATTCCCCGCACCGCCGAAATACAAATATCCATCCTTGACGTTGAAACACGTCGGTTCATGCGCCAGTGTCCACTTAAGCCATGGATAGACAGTTCTACCTTTCCCTTGGTGGATAAGGTTATGTTGGAGGATAAAAATTTGGTCATTCACATGAAGCCAGTACTTTTTATCATGCACAATTGCAAAAGCGTTCGCCCGGCTTGTTGCGGATTCCGTCATCAGTCCGTCGCGTATCCCGGTGAATCCGTTTATGTCCTCACTGATAAGGTCAAGCTTGTACCCGGTTCCCTCTGTCTTTAACTGGACAACACCCCTTTGACTTAATCCCGTTGGGATACCGTCTACCAGTTTCAAAGTGTCAGTTGCAACCAGTCCTTCTCCGTCGTACATTTCAGTAATTGAATTGTTCGGCGGCGCGCCCACTAAAGCGTGAATTGACCTATATTTCCATAACTGAAGCGTGTTGGCTGTCTTTAAAAATCCCATCATTTTATCGTTTTTCACACCTACGTCCGCATATGAGGTAGCAGGGCAATAAGTGGGATCCAGGATATCAGACCAAAACACCCTCGCGGGGAAAGACGGGTTTCCACTTAAGTAAACGTTGGTGTCGTTTCCTTCGCCGTATGTCTCACAGAAAGTGCAATTTGTTATACATGTCGCGGCAAGTACAGGTTTATGCGTTGTTATTTCTACATTCCCTACTCCCGAAACCGCCGCAGTGGTCAACGAGAAGTACCCGCTTGTGTAGTTGACCGTGAATCCTGCTGTAGCCGCGCCAGAGGTTAAAGTTGCGTTATTGACTATAACCACATTATCGCCCGTCGTAAGGCTTCCAAATGACATGTAGAACGTTGTGGCCGTCGCATTCCCTGAGAATGTTTCTTTAAGCCCGGACTGGATATAGTTGAGTTCGTCAATCTGTCCCCCACCGGTCCCGTCAGGGTTTTTATCCGCGAAATAAGTCGGAATGTAACCTGACACCGTGGAAGCTGTGGCACCGTTGTATTCTATGTAACCAGAACCGTCAAGCATGTATATGTACCCGTTCATTTCAAACGCTCTTGACTTACCGGAAACCATGCCTGAATATATGGTCGAGGCTGAACCTGCAAGATCAATCTTTAGCGAAGTTCCAACTGGGTAAATAAAGTCTGACGAACTGAATGAATTGTAGACAAATAATGAATTTACATTTGCCGTTGCGAGTGCGGTCGTGTAATACTTTGAGTACCCGTACCTTGAATTTATTCCGTATAGTTCATTATTGACTACGTTTTCACAGTCCGGACTTTGATCGTCCTCTATGTCAGTCGGCGGCTTTGTCACATTAAGCCCGCCTATAAACGCCGTTATCGGGTATTCCTGCAACATGGTATCACCAGCCCCTTGTATTGTTTATTGTCTGTTTGCCGTGTTCCGTTGAGGTGTCTATTTTATCGCGTTTCTTTTCATACTCAGTCTTAAAAGCCTGACCCTGACCTACATTTACTCCGTTTCCAATCAGGACATCCCCTGCAACTCCGAAAGGAATTATCAAGGTTGTTCTGTCTTTTATCAGGAATGCACTCGTAGACGTTGTCACCACCGGAGGGATAATCCAGTAGTCAAGGAAAAATTCAGCAGAATATCCCCTGCTTATCAAAAGCTTTTTATTGTCAATCCTGTAGTCTGTAAATGTTCCGTAATCGCTGTTTTTATGGTATCTTACCTTGTTTATATCGCTGTAATCGGAAGGTAAGTCATATTCTACATAAGGCTTAAAACTTGGTATTGCAGCAGTGGAACTTCCGAAAGTATACGGATAAAAAGCCACATTCTGTATTCTGTATTCCTGATTACCGTAAAAGTTCAGTTTGATATAGTCAGACGATACCGCAGCTGTGACAAAATTTTTGTACGCTATGAACGTACTTGCTGCAGTGACGGTCACAGTAGATAAGGTCGTCATGGTCGTAGTGCTTGAACCTTCCATGATGTCCACGGAATGAGGCCCGTCACACTCATAGTAATACGCATATGCAGAGGCTGCGACGTAGCCTACCGACGTGGTAGTATGGGTGTTATAGGAAAAAATTTCGCCAAGCATGTTTTCAACGGGGAATTGTGGTATTGCCACACTGGAGGATATTTTGTCTTTTAGGGCAAGTTCCTGATAATATAGGTTGATTGGGTCGTCCAGTCTGTTTAGAATTGAAATGTCTATGTTTGCGGTCACAGTTTGGTACTCGTTGATTAATTTTATTGTTGCGTTACGAATATCCCCTAATGTATATCCCACCTATATCACCTACTTTCCATAATGAAAGGGGTTTGTTTTCACAAGCCCCTACTTTGCAATTACTTATCTAAACTAAACCAATGCCACTTCAATATTTTTGACATATGTGAATGGGTCATGAGCATAGTACAGGTCTATTGATATTTTATCCGCATATACCTCGCATACCATAAACTGACCGCTTGGGTTTAATTCCATAAGTGCTGCACCGGCAACGTTTGTAAGCACTCCATCCACTGCAGTCGGAAGATTGGGTGTATGTGTATGCCCGCTTAAATACAGTTTTGCCCCGTTTGCAGTCGCCAGTACAATTATTTCGTCATGCCCCGTGCCAATACTCCAGTTAAGAGCAGCAGCTATTGCAAAATGGCATGCAAGTATTTTATGAGTTGCCGGTACTTGCAACTGAGTTTCTAACCATGTCAATTCTGCCGCTGATACACTACCGCCGTGAGTTGCATCAACATAGTCAGCGTTGAAGAAGATAATTCTTACACCGTTCACTTCAACAACTCCATGACTGAGTATACGATCTTCATCTCTATCATGATTGCCTTTAAAGAAGTATTTCGGCCTTGTAAACAAGTTCGTAGCGGCTATGTACTCTTGATATTGCGATTCTCTTAATTCTGGAGTATCTGAGTATCCGCTGTCTTCGTTGTCCCCTGTTGACAATCCGAATTCTGCATCAGACACTATATTAATAGCCGAAAATGTAGACTTTAATTCATTCGGCAACCATATTGCATGTTGAGTGTGAGGATCGGACCACCACGCAAATTTTGTTAAATAGCCGATACTGGCTAAAGGTGTTACTGCAAATGAACTTAGTGTTCCTGTTCCGGTTGTGAACGAGCCGCATGTAGCACTATAAAGAATTGACAAGTCCTTTACCGTTTGGTCTGTGCCGATTTGAACACTGTTATAATACAGTTTAAATATCGCGCCGGACTTCGATATCTTAATATTCTGTCCCTCAACATAGGTTATGCTTGAACTTATAAGTCCGGTTACAATACCCTTGACGTATTTTTCAAGCACAATCTTGTCGCCGTCCGAACGGTCTATGTACGCTAAAACTCCGTTCTGAGGGAAAACCGAACTATCCAGCATTGCTATACCGCCTCTGCCGGTTGTCACGGCTGCATTTGCTGATATTTCAGTATTTAAGCCATATGAAGCTACATTTGCCAGAGTACCCGTCGGAACCTTTATTGTCTGCAAATATGAATCACTCAAATATCCGCTTTCAGCAAGGCGCGATTTCGCAATGTTATCAAGTTGAGTTTTGGTAAATGGCATTCCGTTCACTTTACAATAATGAAATAATTTTACTTCTATTCCAGCCCAGCCGGAAGTCTTGAACGTCTGTACAAACATATCAAACGTCGCCGCAGTCGTTACGGTTGTCAATAAGGATACAAACTCAAACGTACCACTTCCACTATGAGCGTTACTCGCTGTAGGACTCGCATTTGTTACGTCAATTTGTGCTGTATTATCTGTAGTTTTAATCATTGCATAGATATGAATAATATCACCTGCAACCAGTGCGCTTCTCAGGGTAGTTCTCTCTGCTGAACCAAGGCACATATTACCGTATTGAGCTTCAGGAGTAAAAGACTGCACGTTCCCACTTACAGATCTTACAGAAGTAGTATACGTGCTTCTCCATCCATTAGCCCAGCCGTCAGCGTTAGTGTCAGTCGCGAAGTTGCCATAGCTGGCTAAAAGGTTTATAAAGCGATACTTGCGTATATTAACACCATTGAACATTACTTTTGATATTTCCTGCCCGTTGAACATATATTTATCTATTTCAGCGCCGTTGAACATGCTATCACCCACTTATCCTGTAATCAATGCCATCAGTTAGCTTGCTGGCAGGAAGGGCATCATATTCTGCCTGAGTAAGTATAACAGCACCTTTTATTTGTCCGTTGTTCGTCATATCTGCCAAGTCTGCATTAGTCTTGCCCCAATTATAAGTTGTTTCAACTCCCATAAAATCACATCCTTAATATAAGTATTGAAAGAATTTCAATGGTTGCGCCGCACTTGCCAAAAACCAATTTCCTGTCGTCAAATGCAATGGTCCTATCTTTTCGCCTGCGCCGATATCCCAACTTCCTGTTCCAGAACCAAGAGTCGAGGCTATACCCATATAAACAGTGCCTGTTCCGGCGTTGTGTAGTTGAAATGCGCCGTTGTACGGGAATGTTGTCGCTACCGTAGAAACAGTCATAGATGTTACTGTGCCAAATTTGTACCCACCTTCTCTAAATATATCAGACATGATTATACCCCCCTACATTTGATTTTATGGCCCCTTAACTGCCTTTCGGTTTCAAAAGGTTTTCCACATGAACACTTGAACCCTTGCTTTATTTCTGCCTTGACTTCCTTGACCTCCTGCGGTTTCAGAAGCGTAATTATTTCCTGAAGCTGTTCGGATATATTGGATAAAAGCATATTGGTTGTATCACCGATACACCTTGATTTGTCTATATTATACATAAGTCCTCCAAAAGAATAAGGCGGTTTTTACGCCGCCTTTCTTGTTATTCATTCCCGATGACTATGTAGCTTACAATTCCCTGCGTAGCTACGCCGGTTGAATTGTTTATCAACCACCTTATACCTGTCTGAGTTGCTATAGCACCGGCAATCAACCCCGTGACCTGCGGTGTTACAAAGGCATATAAGGCTGTTGACAAGCCGCAGTTTGTTACGGATGTCATTACTACAGCGTCAGTTGCCAGGGCTGAACCGAACGCCACCTTGTACTTTGTACCGTATAGTGCAGCGTTCAGCATTGCAGCGCCTGCGGTTAGACCGGATATGTTGGCTTTTAAAGCTGATGCATCAACACTTGTTGTAAGTCCACTCACGAGGTTTACCAACGATGATGCGTTTACCGCCGTTGTTAAGCCACTCACAAGATTAACCAAGGACGACGCATTTACTGCGGTTGTCAGACCAGATACCAGGTTATTTACCGCAGATGCATACTGGTACATAGTCCCGGCTGAGTCCTTAAAGCCTTCTGCGCGGACATATGAGGACACCCTTGTTGTTTCAGTTGACATGTTCTTTCACCTCCATGAAACAAGGCACCCTTGCGAGTGCCTTGTGTTGGTTTGTATTTTTACTTCCATCTGCTTAATTCGTGAGTTTGAGAATGACAGGAGTTGCAGAGAGTTTCAAGGTTATCAGGTTCGTTGTTGGGCTTTTCGGATTGGCCACTTTCATCCTTATGGTGAACATTTAAACCGTCTTCGCGTCCACACATAACACATTTGTGTCCGTCTCGTTCAAGTACGAGTTCCCTATTGCCGCCAAACCTTTCATTGTTGTGGCAATCGTTTACTTTTTGCCTTGCGCGTTCACCGTTTTGGACTCTCCATTCTTTAGCTTGCTGCTTATACAGTTCTGGGTTAGACCTGTATAATTCCTTGCGCTTTTCTCTTACATGTTCAATGTTTTGTTCTTGCCATTGTCTGTTCTTTTTGTTTATATCCTCTTTGTGTATTATGTAATCATAGTGTTTCCTACATTTTGGGCTACAATATTTTTGGTCATTTTTCTTTGGAGGAACGAACATTTTTCCGCATACAACGCAAGGCCTTTCTGTCTTTGGGTATTCACGAATAAGTCTGGCTCGCTTATAGCAAGCCGTTGAACAATATTTTTTTGCCCTTTCTGTTTTGAATTCTTTTTGACACACAGGGCAAATGATCCTCGCAACCATGTTAACAACCTCCCATTTATTAATGTTATATTGTTATTGTAACACATATCTGGGAAGTTGTAAACATTTATGTTTATGATGAACCTTAAGCTGGCAGATTTCCCACGATAAATTTCCAGTCGTAAACACAAATTCCAAATCTTGCATATACGCCTATGGCCCATGACAACGTTTCAAAGCTGCTGTTGCTTTGCGTTTCGGGTTTGATTCTGTCAAGGAAATACAGGTTTTCCTTAGCCGCAACACTATCTATCCAGTGCCACGGATGATTGGATTTACCTGACTGTTTCTTGAGCTTCTTCCACACAACAACCTTGAACATTCCCTCGTAGATGTTATACTCGTTGTTGGCTACTTTGGGCTTTTTGTCACTGTTGGCGAGTTCGAGGGCGGTTTTGGCGTTTGCCATACCCACCAGCAATGTATCGCCGAAATAACTTCCGTCGTTTCCGGTATCGTCTGTGAAATCACTCATCGTCACTATTGCGGTATCAAGGTTGTCACCATCAAGCGTGTTGGTGGTCTTGTTGTCAAGGTAGTCAGTGTTTTTCCCACTCTTGCTTACGTGGGTATCATTGACGAACGAAACGCCATCTGCGCCGAGTGTCCATGTGTAGGTATCGCCATCTTTGGTAAATGAACTCTGATCTGCATTGGTGAAAACAGCAGCTGCAAAGTTTTCCTGCGTCCTATAGGCAGCTTCCATCAGCGACTTACCGGAGGTCTGCATGGACAAGAGTTTGTTGTCGTCAAGGAATTTTCTGCCGAACGATGCCGTGTCGGAAAATTCAGTGAATTCGCAAGTCTTGGCAAAATATTCGTTGATATCCGAATAGTTCCTTGTGCCATGCATCTGTTTAATATCGCCTCTTGAACTGGTTCCCAAAATGGAAACTGCCGGTTCGTCTACGTCCTGTCTGTTGAACAGTTCGTTTATCATTCCTGTGTCAGCTTTGGCTGTGCCTATGTCCTCCATGAATTTCAATATGGCCACTTCATAGTTACCTACAAGCTTGTTGAATTCTGTTGCGGTATAGTTAATCATTTATGCCACCCCCCCTTATATTGCAGGGGCAAAGATTACATAGATTGAACTGGTCGGAGAATCCGCCGTTGCAGTCTTGTAAACTAAGAGCCCTGTACCTACCGCCGCGCCGTTAACACCTGTGCCAACTGAAGCAGTACTCAAGTTAATCTTGGAACCGGCTACCGTTGCCGCTGTTATGGCGGTTGAAATTGAAGATTTCCACACCTGGTTATCATTCACCGGTGTTACTGTCGGGTAATATGCCGCTGTTACTACGGATGATGCGGCGGAAACGTTGGATATTGCATATACCGTGTCGGCGCTGTCTGCAAAGCAAAGGGCACCGCCCGTTACTTTCAAGGCCTGACCGTTGTATAATGCGTACCCGCTGAGTGCGGGTAATCTTTTTTCAGAGTAAAGACTGTTGCCTTCACCCTGTGCGAATTTTGCGAATTCTATCATGAAAATCCCTCCCAATAAAATAACGGGAGGTTGTCCCGTTATCTGTGGTATTTTACGTATGCCATTTTTTGTTGTAGTGGGTCTTTAACCCCTACTAGTTCGAGATTTCTCCTCACCGCTTCCGGCACGATGACGTTGTCATATTCCGCTGGTGCGTTTGCGCCGTTCACCTGTGCCGTATGTGCCGTACTCATTACTGTAGCTGTTGCCTGATTTGCACCGGATTTTCTGGCGCTTTCAACGTCCGTGTCATACCGATGTTCTTTAAGGTGACTCAGCAATGTGCGCTTGCTCTTTCCCTCATCCCATGCTTTCCATACTTCTTCAGGGATGTCCTCAGCCTTTTGAATGTCTTTAAACACTTTTTGCGCTTCTTTAAAGCTGGTGACAAGGAACCTGTCCTGACGTTCTTTTTCGGCTGCTTTAATCAACGGGTGTTCGCTTACCTTTGTGTCAATCTGTTTTGACAGCACGTCAAAGATTTTTCTTTCGTCAATAGCAGGCTTTTGAGTGCTTGCCTGCTCTGCTAGTTCCGAATTTTCGAGGTATTCAAGATACTCGTCTACAGTTGCGAACCCTTCAGGTAAAGCTTTTTGCGCAAGCTTTTCAAACTTGGACTTGTACCCGTCATTTTCTTTCAAAAGGTTGTCTGCAAGTTCGGCTTTACGTCTTAGCTCTGCCCACGCTGCATCTGGCTTGTTACCATCAGGTATCGGGGCGGCTGATCCCGTTGTTTCGCCTGTCCCTGTGGTATCCGTATTAGCGGGGGTGACTAATTCCCCTGTGGCTCCGCCACTTGCGTCAATTTCATCCATCAACGGTATAGGAAAATATTTTAAAAACATAATTGCCTCCAATTGAGTTTTTACCCGAATCTCACGGTTAATTTAAAAAAGCACCCTACTTGTGCTTACTGCTTTGCTTTCCCGCCATTCTGGCAAGGCTTGGAGCGTAAATCTCCGCCTTTCATAGTCTTTTGTATTGAGGACTGTTTGTCACCACCTGCGCTTCCCATGGTGAACGTGGCTTTATTCGGCATTTTTTTACCCATATATATCACCTCCTGTCCCTATAATCTTGATTCCATATTTGATTAAACATCGTTTCCTCTTCGGCTTCAGTTACTGCGCGGGATTCTTTTTCGCCCTTTTGTGAAGCTAACATATCATGTATGTATTGGGCTTTTACGCCAGGATGATCATGTACCTTTGATAGACTGCGTTCTTTTGCCCCGCCCCCAGGCCGAATAAAAGTACCCTTGTTCACAAGAATCACTTCCTATCGTAGGCAATTGCTACCGCCTGTTTGATCGCCTTTTTCTTACTTTTAGGCTTTGACGTGCCTATCTTTCCGGATTTCTCATACTTGTTGACAAGTTCGTGTATGTTGGAACTCATGTTTTTCTTTCCAGATTTCAAAGGCATAAAATCACTTCCTTTTTACCGGTTTCATTTTCATCACGGATTTCATTGCGGCCATTTCTTCTGTTGCTACTTTCTTGGCGGCTTCCATGCGTTTCGCATCACACTTTATTTCTTCTGCACACTTAAGTGTCCTTGCATCATCCTGTGCCTGCCACTTTTTATCCATGCTTATTCCTTTTGCCAATTAAATCACCTTCCATTTCGTAAAAATTTCTCCGTCCCGGTACAATGATTCATGGAGTTTCTCATAAGGTTTCAAACCTGTCTGCACGATGTCACAGCCGCCAAATCCAGCCAGTAAATCCTTGACTGAATATTCTTTCATATCTAGCACCACAAGTCCACTCAAACCGCTTTCGGCAATGTCCAAAACGGCTTTTGATATGCTTTCCTTTGACGCACCGTAGCGAGTGGCGTTCAGGTCTGTCACTGTCAAGGGCAAGCCTTGTTCCTTTTGCTTCTGCCATATTTCCAGAACTGAACCGCTTGAACCGAAAATATTTCCGCTTCTGACTACGATAAATTTTGTTTTAGCCTTACCACACCAGTTCACAGCGTCCAAAACCAAATGTTCCGACATTGCCTTTGAATGCCCGTAGATATTGACAGGCAGAACGGCCTTATCGGTTGATATCTGTATGAACGTTTCAATATTGTTTTTTACAGCACATTCAAGGGCTTTTTGCACACCGACAACGTTTGTATTAAGGCAGGCGAAAGGGTTCTCGTCGCACATTTCGACCCGTTTCATTGCGGCGCAGTTTATAACGACGTCTGCGTTGGTCATAGCCATGTTAAGGCGTTCCAAATCACATATGTCACCAATCAAATACCTCATTTGGGGTTCATATTCCTTGAACTTTTCACGCAATAAAAAAAGCCTGTATTCGTTTCTCGAATAGGCCCTTATCGTAACATCCTGCTTGACTAATTCAGTTATCAGCGCAGTCCCCAATGTCCCACTTGCCCCAATTACCAAAATGTTTTTAAATAGCATCGCCGCCTCCTATTTTCTGCGCGATTGTATTCAACGTCTGAGCCTCAGGACTGTTTGCCTTATCGGTCTGTGCTTGAACCTGCGCCTGTTGCATCATTTGCTGTTGGTCAAACTGTTCCTGAAGAGTCTGCAAAATACTCGCGGCATTCGGGAAATTCATCTTGACCAAGAGTTTCCAGACCAGCAGGTTTTGTTCGTTTGGCGCAAGGAACCCTCCACTAGCTAATTCTTTGACCTGTTCAATTAAAACTGACCTGTTTTTGTTCATAGCCGGTTCAGCAGAAATTTCGATATCCCAGCCTGACCAGACGGGTTTATTGTCAACCATTTTCACCATGTCAAGTTTGTTGAACTTTCCGTATTCGGGTTTAAGTTTGGCGTCTATCCTGTACGGTCTGTCGCCGTCAGAGAAACAAAGGATATGATCACACAGTAGTTGATAGATTCTTTTGTATGCGATATTCTTTTCATTGGCCTTTATGCCGATTTTCTCCGCCGTCTGGTTGATAAGCGAATCAGTCATTTTTCCGGACTGGGACTCACCTTTGTTTATACCCTGCCAGACCGAGGTAATGCCTATCATGTACTGAAGTTGATCGGATATGAACGTATAGAATTCCAGCGCTTCACGTCCATTATCTTTAAATTCAACCGGTAAAAAATTGTTAACATCATTTACTCCAATAACAGTCATATCGTCATTATCAATTAAGGCCGCAGCTTCTTCCTCCATTTGTTTATTGTATAGAATCTTGGTGGATCCTTTGAGAATCTTTTCTTCATGTTTGTAGACCATTTTTTTCATAGTCTGTTCAAAGTCCGCAGTCCTTTCGATGTCCGATATGCCTACAATTGATTTTGAACGTGGAATGTTATTCTGTATGACTATCGGAATGGACTTTGGTCCCTTTGGATAGTAATAGGGAACTTGTGTACCTTTGGGTATCTTGACAATTTGGATTTTCTTTTTTTCCCCGTTATCTTCGTATTCTTCTTCTTCTCCATAGTCATCCGCAATAGTCTCAGAGTCCACAAGGACTTCATTACCCTGTTCGTCCCGTTCAAACTCCTTTTTATCCGGGTCATATTTTCGCCTGTGGTAGTATTTGGGTGTCTTTAACAAAATCAATTTATCACTGAATGCCGTCAGGCAGAGTTCGTCGTCATCGTCAAGATGCCATTTTTCAATAATGACATACTTCGTCAGCGGGTGATTCATTTGCCGTGTCATTAAATCAACTTGCGCGTTGACGTCGTTGGTGTTGTTAACCTTTGAACCGTTTCCATCTCCTACGGTGTCGTACTTGATATCTGCGCATAAACCGTATTCGGGGAGTTTTTTGGCAATATCACCATACTTTTTAATACAGTCCCGCAAGGTCTCGTTTTCAATATGATACATGCATTGACACTTGTTTTTATCTACGGTTCCGGCGGCCCATGCAATATTTTTGGGATGAACCTCGATAATTTCCGGCCTGCCCCTGAACCCCGGCCCCTGATAATTGGGATTCCACAAGACTTTATAACAGGTGATACCGTGTTTTTTGACTACTCTTTCGGCGGATGAATTCACTTCGTCAAGGTCACTGTTACGTATTGTATAGTCAGCTTCAGCCTGTAGTTTTTTGACGGCGTTTTCGTCATCTTCCGCTATGGGTTTGAACACTGCCTCAGGGATATTGAGGTCAATCTGTGCCTCAATAATGGACTGAGATATCCTTATAGGCGTACGTGCATCGTCGGAAGCCGCAGATGAATATGTATTGCCGAATACCCTGTCGCCGACGTAAATTTTTTCCTCGCGGTCAAACTTTTCGTTCCATGGTTGTTTTTCTTTGTCAGCAGCGAGATACTCGTCCATTAGTTCGGTTGCTTCCCTGACCATTTCGTCCATATCTTTTATTTCATCCATTTTCTTTTTCACCCCGCTTATGAGGTTTTTTACAGGTTTTAAAATGTCCATTGTTCACACCTGCTTTTATTCTAAAATTCGTTTTCTGACTTGAACACGATTTAAAGACTTTCCATATTGATCTAAAAACTTATTGACCGGGAATCCGATATCTCGGAACCCAAGCATCGAATAAGCCCAAACGCCATACATGAACTCGATGTCAAATGAATTTTTATATGCGTTGTCTGTGCGATAAAGCTTTTCGTCAAATGTTGCAGGAAGACCAATTAACCTTTCCGCTGCAAATTCCATCAGTTCATCGGTGGACATTTCAATCATTGATTTACGCTTGGCTTCTGGACGTTTTGGTATATCGTGCATGGGTTTTACGGTGGGTGCAATCAAAATTTCAGGGCTTGTGTTTTTCTTAAAATCCATAATCATTTCCTTCCATATTTTTTTTGATAATATCGTTTCAGTTGTGGATTTTTGGTTGAATCTATCAACACACTCGGATGGGTGTATTTGTTGTTGTCCCATTTCTCGGGTTCGGGTGTGGAATAGGCGCGTTGCTGTGACCGGGCTTCATGCATGATCGCGAATGAAAGTACACAATCATCATGGAATCCTTGTTCAGCTTCTTCTTTTCCACTATGCGCGTATATAAATGTTGTCATTTCCTGCAACGTAGCCACGTCGTTTATGAGGTAAGCTTCGTCACGCACTATTGCCCTTGTCTTGTCTATAAGCTTCGGGCGCGTTGAAACTGTCGTAAGGAATCCGAATTTTTGCTGTCTCTTTTGAGAGATTTCGTCGTATGTTTCACGTTTGTATTGATTGTAATATCCCAAATACTGCAAGTGTTTTATAACAGTAAGTCCATGATTGTTCTGTTCGTTAGAAATAAGGGCATTATTGTAATACCGTGCAAGTTTTATCTGTTCTTCTGCAAATCTATCCGGTTCAATGTGTGACCTTTGTGTCGCAACTTGATTTCCGGTTGTGTTGTCACAAACTTGGCTGACGCTATAGTCGCCTCCGCGTATGCCTTCAGCTGCATCTGCTCCGATGCAATAAGGGCGATTAACTTTCGGGTGTTCATAAATTGTCAGCGAACCGTTTTTATCTGGTACAAATACGTACTTACCGTTAACAATATCGATGTATCCGACATCTGGCGGTTTTTTATCATATTCATTTCTTAGGTACTCAAGCCGTCTGGTTATTTTTGCCATGTCAAATACCGGCCTGCCTGATGAAAGGAAACTTTCTTCGGGACATGCGGGATATTCTTGATGAAATTGATCCAAGTCGCCTGAACATTTATTTTTTATAGCCCATCTGCGCCATTCTAATTGGTCGTTATCAAGGTCATATTCTTTTTTGATACGTATTTCTTCGTTATCCAGTTCAAAACCGGTGTAAGGCATCCTGTAACCTTCATCATCAAACCAAGGAACAAATAATGTAATATAACTGTTTTTACCTAATACCGCATCATCCCACAGGCTTTTAAAGTAGTTCATTCCCTTTGATGTGCTTTCACAAATGACAATACTGTTCGTCTGTGGAACGGAGTTGAGCAATGACGTCATTGTTTCCTTGATGTTTCCCGGCCATTTCGCCACCTCAGATAAATGAAGATAATTTATCGTATATGAAGAACCGGCGTTCTTGTTATCTGCTGTTTCAATTAGAAACTTACATTGCAAGCCAGGGTCATTACCTTGAGAAATAGGTTTTGATGGGTCAAATTTCGGATTTTCCAGTAACAGCCCTTTACTTAAGCTAGATCGTTTTGCTGGTTTTAAAAATTGCGGCAATTCCTGATAAAACAAATCTGACATGTTGTTTATCGTAGTCGCGCTATCCGCATCGTAACTGACTATCATTGCAACTTTGCCTAAACTAAAATGCAGTTCCTTAAAAAAAAGAGCCTCAGTGCATGTACTGAAACCCTGTTTTCTGCTTTTGCATATTATTACATATAAAGTAGGCCTTGTTTTTTCATCCGGATATTGTTCTTTCCAATCCTCCACAATCTTTACGAGTCTGTCTTGACTCTTGTTTGTTATAAATGGTTTTATCGTACTTGTTTCCCTGTCTCGTATCTTCAGACAGGTTTTAAAATACAATTTAGTACCGTTCATCAGTTTTTTCAGATCATCCACTATTCCACCCCGATTTTAGGCACAAAAAAATAAGGCATTTTGCCTTATTTCAATATAGGAGCTTAGCCATGAATTTTAACATATTCTCACAATATTAATAATATGGTATCCTAACTGCAAAGGACTGCAAAGTTTTGAGCATAAAAAAGAAGCCTACCCAATCCGGTTAAGGACTGAATAGGCTCTCAATGAAGCTATGAACTATTCTATTTCTAACTCTTTTAATGGTTCTTTTATATTTGAAAAATTTGGAGTTTGCATAAAATCAATTAAACAATGCTTGTGAATCATTGCTTCGCCTGGCAATTTAAAATATTTGTCTGTAGGGTATAAATTATTGCCGCATTGAACGCAAACTCCTTTTTTAACGTTTTCCAACTGTTTTAATGCATCCTGTATCTTGTTCACGAGGTCTTGTGCGTTTGTATTGCTGAAAAAGTACACCTTTTCACGCTTTTTACTGGCACACTGTTCCGTTATGCCAATTATAATATCATTGCTGAGGCTTGATATTGATACGCGTACATCATCATTTGCCATTTTCAACACTCTCCTTTTTGGTGTTCATTTCCCCACGTCGGGGCATTTTATTTCAATGATGGTTTTCTTCTTTTTCAAATTTATTATTTCTTTTCGTCCTTTCACTCTTTATAGTTTTGCGCTAACTTTTCCAGCGCGATATCCCGTATGTTGTAGCAGTTCCTTTCGCTATTATTGGTTTTTAAGGCTACTGTGAGCCATTCGTAACCCTTTATATATCTGTGGTAGATTATGTTGTATTCGTTCTTGTCCAAGCATTTAAGAGCATCATACATGTCTGTTTCCGCCTGATTATAGAGTTTGATCTGAGCGCAGTAATAGTCGAGGTGTACCTGGTATTCATCGATGATTTTCTGAACGGCTTGATATACAATATCGCGCATTTCCGTTCCGTGTGGCATACCGTCAAAATTAGGCACTTTTAGCGTATTGACAGCGTTTTGCTTGAATTGCTGCGTTTCCCTCAGTTTTATTTCAATTTCACGCCGTCTTTCCGGTATATTGGAATATTCAATCAGCAATCTTTCCATGTGCAGTAATTTCAACCGTATCACCTCACGTTCTTCTGAAAACTGGTTTTTCGCAATGTCCATTTATCAAACTTTCCTTTACGTAGTTATTATTCAATGCCGCCTTGCAAGCCATTAGTGCTATTTCTACGGCTTCTATTGTGCGGTTAACCTCTTTATCTGTATGTGATGCACTAGGGGCTATATATGGCATTAAAATCCCTTCTTGGATCATAACTTGGTCGAACAAGGTTTTCAGCGCCATGCTTGAAAATGAAATTGACGGATTTGCGCCCTCTATTATCCCTATACTTTCATTGCCGTGGCATTTTATTTTTATGTGTTGGCTTAGATATGTTCCATCAGATAATTGTGTATTGTATTTTAATATAGTTTCATTTATCCCCCGCACAATAAAACGCCCTATTTGGTTAATGCAATCCACCGCATCTTTAGGGTAATCGTTGTAGCCATTATAAAATTCTGTTTTCTGCAATTCTTTCACGCAGGCAATTGCCGCAGCTATGTCAGGCGTGTTGGAAAAATAAGTCCCGGACAGCAGGAAGACATTGCCTTTATCGCGTAACCCAAGATCAAATAACTCTTTTTTTCCGCACAGGGCAGATACAGCATATCCATTCCCCATAGCCTTGCCAAGCGTACAAAGGTCTGGATTTACGCCGTATAATCCTTGAACGCCACCTATTCCGTACCGGAAACCGGATATTACCTCGTCAAGTATCATGATTATGCCGTATTTATCGCATATGTTGCGGATATGCTGAAGTTTTTCGCGGGTTATGTCTACTGTGGAGGGGTCAAGGACAATGGCGGCAGGTCGATATGCTTTGCATAACCATTCAATTTGTGTTATTTCATATTTATTATTCGGACTAAAATATATTTCACGAGGGTGCGTTATGTCCGTTAGCGTATTATATGAATAGTGCTCAACTGTTTCGGAGTCTTCGCAGGGTATGCCACCATCCACAAGGGTAGTTCCAATGAAAAAGTCTGCCGTTGATATAAACGGGTTTTCCTTTGCAATAAGCACTAAATCCCTGCCCGTGTAAGCCCTAGCCAACTTTACGGCGGCATGTGTTACGTCCGAACCATTCTTCCCAAGTTTGACCTCTTCAGCACAAGGGATAATCGACTTTAGCAGTTCTTTTAATTCCCCCTCATACGGATTTGACCGCGTAAAGCACACCCCGTTATCTATCGCTTTCTTTGCGGCGTCATCCACAGGTTTATATGCGTAGCCAAGTATACAGGCGCGTAAAGCCATTCCCCAATCAATGAATTCGCGTCCATCCTCTGCTGTCACGTGGCAGCCGGATCCTTTTACGAACGTGTCCGGACAATTTGAGCTAAAACAATCATCTGAACGGCTGTATGTTGCGTAATGTTTCATTTGTGACCTCCTAAAATTAAATCAAAGATAGAGAGTTGACTAATTTATACTAATCTTTCAATGGTCTGGCCTTTGTCGTTCATCAAAAAACATTTCTGGTTTGTCACAAGCACTATTGAGTCGTATTCCGAATGTTCTTCGACATACAGTAAAACAATAGCCGCATATGCCCCACTTGTGGCAATTTCGTAGTCGATTAAGTCTTCCGTGTGTACCTTATTGCCCCAGTTTTCCTTATTATTTGTTGCAATAATGAAAACCTTGTTCGTGTATGCAACATCGGCTGGAAGTTCTTCTCCGCACGTGTAACTCGCTATGTCTTTTTCTCCGTTTCCGGGATTACAATTGTCCTGATACTCAGGACTCTCATTGTATTTCTTGACAAGTTCATCACAGTTTATGGATTGATTTCCAACCTGTCTTATATTGTCGATAAAGCCCCATACATCATCTTTTAAATATTTTACTATCATACTATCAACCTCTCTTTTCTTTCTAACTCTCTATCTTTGAAAATTGGCATTAAAAAAGCAGCCTGTTAAGCTGCTAGGTTCTTTGTCTATGCATTATTTGTGTCTGCCGTTTATGTGACGTGTATAAGCAGACGTGCCATAGCAATCAATTCCACAAATTTCGCATTTTATTATTCTGTATCTTAATTTTTGATTCTGTTTTTGATTCTGTTTTTTAAATGCAGTAATTTCCTTATTTGTTTTAGGTTTCAACTTTTTTATGATATTATTTAATAGTGTTACTTGCTTTTGGGTTTCCAACATTGTATTTTGGTTGATTTGGTGCACTTGCTTAAGTTCTTTTAAATATGATTTTAAATCGCATATATCGCATTGTTCTATTTCATCAATGCCCAATTGTTTTATTAAGATGCAGTTTTCGTATATGCACACACTATTACATTTACTCATGTTCCTCCACCTTTCTAAGCATTTCCATAACAGCCATTTCATCCTCGCGGTTGAATAAATACTGTTCCTTGCCTTGTATTGCTGCAATCCAGTTCGCCAGTTCACTCCGGTACATTTCTTCGCAAATATTAGAGTTATATCCCTCCGCCGCTGTGCCTTTGGAATACGATATCGGCAATATTGCTCCACTTGGATGCTCGAGTTTAACATAATCGTCATTCCAGTTCCACAGGAGATTACATTTTTCGCCTACAATACGCAGTTTGCGGATTGCAGGACGAGATAGTATATCAATCAGGACGGTACCAATTACTTCTGCAAATTTAACCGATGCAGAATATACATCATCAGCTGATATGTCCAGGTCGTCCAGTTTTTTATCGATAAATCCAGTGCAGTCAGTCGGGGATCCGAACAGGTAAGATAACCACGATAATTCAAAGCAGAACATTTCCTTTGTTCCTAACTCCGCTGCATAATAACTTTTAAAGTCAAATCCCGCCAGTCTCCAATCTCTTAAATGCATCCCGCAATGATGAGTGAATGTGTATATTTTGCCTAACGTGCCATTGTCGATAAGTTCCTTTATCTTTTGTACAGCAGGATGAAAACGCATGGTAGATGAACTGTAATATGTTCCTGTGTATTCCGTCACATCCGCTTCGCAGAACACTGGAATCGTTAAAGCATTTGCTAAATCAATGTAAATTTGTTTTGTCAAAGGAGGACTGCATACCAGCAATGCGTCAGGTTTAAGCATGGTAACTACATCGCCACACTTACTGTCATCCATTATGTCCCATGTGAAATACTCATCGTATCCCAAGGTTTCTAGGCAACGTTGCCTCCTCTTACTCATTGAACCTCGTCCGATAATTCCAAATCTCATATATCTACCTCAATTAACCTTTCTGTTTCATCAAGTTCATTCAGACAGTTTCCGTCATAGTTATAAACTGCGCTGTGACCATTTACATTTATGCCTGCAACAAAGCATTTCCCCTCAATTGCCCTTGCCTTCAGCAGTGTGTCCCAGTGATGTATACGTTCAAACGGCCAACAAGCGGGCACGATTATGAGTTCGGGCTTTTCCATTCGTGCAAATAACTCTGGGAAGCGTAAGTCATAGCAGATCACCACATAGGTTTTCATGTTGTTTATGTATGTATGGGGCAGATTAACCCCTGCTGTTCGGCCTTCATCGTACCCTGGGAACAGGTGATTCTTTATGTAGACGAAATCACCTATGCGGTATGCGTTAAGCTTTAAATTAAATACGTTGTCCTCATATCCATAGCCTGTCAGACTGTTTATACGTGTCGGTGTGACCATTTCAGGCCAAAATATGGGATGGTTTTCAATGATCTCCCACTTGTTGCCGAGTTTTACTTGCGCCAATGTGATTTTCACTTGCCTGCTTCACCTATCCTTTCCCAATACTTCTTATTCAGGTATAAATTTGACTTCGCAATGTCAGGGTGCTTCAGCAGCCAGTCGCATATCCCTCCGACGGTCATGTTCCGTTTACATTTTGTCAAGACCGCCTCGATTACGTCAAAATCTTCAGAATAATCCATAGTCAAGCGATAGTCATGGTCGTATCTGAACGGTATCTCCACATATCGTCCTTTAAAAAGCTGTGCGCCCCACCCGGTGTCGGTATCAAAATTGACTTCTTTCAGTTTGCTCACAGGATAAGCTATCACATTGAGTCCTAACGGAAGTCCAACCGTGCGTATCGGTAAAAGTTCTTTCATTTGCTGAACGCAGTAGTAGACTGACTGGATTGTTTCAGGTGTTACCAAAATATCATCACCGTCCGCATTGATGATAAAGTCAATTTTGTGTTTCAGGGCGCAATCAAGGTGCCTTTTAATGATATTTTGCCTTTCCCCGGAAAAAAAGCCAATATTGTTTCTATCGGCTATGGCCTTCATGCGCAAATTGTCTTCCGGCGTATCCGGCGTACACATTATGATAGGTATTTTTGAACGTTTCAGACGTTTTATCAGTATATCAGTTAATGTTTTGCCGTTTATGTCCGTTAAGTGCTTACCAGGTAGACGGGTTGAACCGTAACGAGTGGTTAAAAAGATGCAAGTTTTCATATTGCGCCCTCCAACTCCGAATAGTTCATTGCAAGGAGTTTGTTCTGTACTTGCAGTATTCTAAGATTATGTAAATAACTAACATTCCTTACGGCTTTTTTTGCTATTTTGTAGGGTTTAGTGCCAAATCTTAAATCATATTCAAAAACACATTCATCTTCAATATTGATTCTAAAAGAACTATATCCTATCCCATACGACCGAACAGTAATTAAATATTTTTTAATGCTGATACTTGTTGTGATATAATCTTTGAATTCCCAAGCATCAATGTTTTTTGTTAACAAGGAGCAGATGAGATCAATATACTTTTGTTCCATCAGTTTGGCTTCTTCTTCTATGCTTACTTTTGGTGTATATTTTTCCTCCGATTTATTTGCCGCTTGCCATTCCTGAATCTCTTTTATAGCTTCTAAAGTTTCAGTTTTCATATTACACCTCGCAACGCGTTACCATACGTTCTGTAGTGTTCGTGTTCAATATCTTGCAGCCTGTGTAATTCGTCGGCGCTTATTATGTAAAAACTAATCCTGTGTTCTTCAACAAAGCAATCTTTAGTTGTCCTTGTTTCTCGATTTATGGGTAATTCATCCATATTATCTTGAATAACGCAAGCAATCCCGCGCGATAATTCACGCTTTACAATACGTTCTATGACTTTTTTGGGTATATTCTTTTTCATTTGTTCAGTAACATTGTAACAGCTAAATAATTTTTCAATATCTTTCATAAT